>WBZP01000022.1_pt1 | contig 209601 bp, 145 predicted proteins | sample 5204301 | NCBI WGS metagenome assembly WBZP01 (sample SAMN12412401, study PRJNA552823) | activated sludge metagenome | isolation source: activated sludge from nitrification reactor of wastewater treatment plant... | place: USA: Pennsylvania | collected 2017
TGAGAAACAAGCTGGCACATCGAATGTTCGCTGTCATTAAACGACAAACGCCCTATGTGAATCAAATCAGTGATCCTGCTATCCTTGCAGGATCTTGAAAAAAGATTTGGAATTAACCATAGAAATCTCCGCGGTTAAACTGAAGGGATTCAACAGACAAATGACATTCAATGCGAACATCAAACTCCTTCGCCAGCGACGCAAGCTGACGCAGGATCATGTTGCCGGTGAACTCGGCATCAGCCGTTCTACCCTTAACAGCTACGAAAACGGCAGCGTACAAAACCCCACGCTCGAGATGCTTATGTCGTTCTCGAAGTACTTCCGCGTGAGCATCGACACCCTCGTCAAACTCGATCTCACCAAGCTTAGCGAATTTCAGCTCTCCGAACTGGAGCGCGGCAACGATGTGTACGTTACCGGTGCCCGCCTGCGCGTACTTGCCACCACGGTGGATAGCAACAATCGTGAGAACATCGAAGTGGTGCCGGTGAAAGCAAAGGCCGGTTACAAAAACGGTTTCGCTGATCCGGAGTTCATCAAGAAATTGCCCACCTTCCAGTTACCCATCCTCTTCGGCGACCGCAAATACCGGATGTTCCAGATCTCCGGCGACTCCATGCTGCCCATTCCCGATAAAAGCTGGATCATCGGTGAATACGTTGAGAATTTTTACGACATCAAGGACGGCAGCGCTTATGTATTCCTCACCCAGGAAGAAGGCATCGTGTTTAAAATTGCGTTCAATCAGCTGAAGAAAAAGAAAAATCTCCTCCTGCGATCACTCAACCCGCAGTACGATCCCTACGAAGTACCGGCTACGGATATCCGCGAAGTGTGGAGATTCTGCAACTACATCAGCTCCGAAATTCCCGAAGAATACTGGGCCAAGGACCGTGTGCTGAAACGCATCGAAAAGATGGAAGCGGAGATGAAAGATCTGAGAGGGTCGTTGTAAGTGATGATGAAATGATGTGATTGATGTGGGGATATACGGATGTGATAAATGGGATGAAATATGGATTTGATTGATGTAATGATTCCCTGCCCCGGGGCTGAAAGAATTCACACCTCTATCCCGTATTTCCCCAGCAAGCCGATCAATCCTTCCGGCGAAAATTTTGCTTTTTTCAGGCGGTTGATTTCGGGATCGATGGTAAAATAGAGCGCCGTTCTGAAGTCGCATTTTTCGAGAATGGTATGTTCGAAATGTGTATTGAGCAGATTGGTTTCGCGGAAGACAGATCCGCTGAGGTCGGCACCGGTGAAATCGGTTTCTTCGAGGGTGCATTCGTCAAAACGGGTATCGCGCATTTTTACACCGGCAAAGCAGGCATGATTCAGCTGCACCTTTCTAAATCTATACGAAAGTCCAATCTGGTTACAGGTCTCGAAACGAAGCCCAAGCATCTTGCAATTCACAAATTCACAATCGCGGAAAGCCGTGCCCGTTAGTCGTGCTAAAGATATATCACATTCTTCAAACCGGCACCCCGTAAATACCGCACCACCCATATCTCCCTTCTGGAAATTGCAATTAATAAATGCACAGTTTTCGTATTCGGCTTTTTCAAAGCTTTGTGTATAATCCTGCTTATCGTATCTCTGATCTTCTTTGTAGATGGTCATTGTAAGTTGAATGATAATACGATGCTGTTAACCAATTATGTGTTTTTAAAGACTCAAAGTTACAAAGTTGCAGAGCGCGTGCCCTATTCATCTCTACTCTTCGTGTGGAGGTTCTTCATGGTCAGTCGCAACCAGCCACTACCATCTCTTGCCCCTCTTCAACTCTTGCCTCTCTTCAACTTTGCCACCCCCTCATCCCAAACTCATTCCCACCAGATTCCCGATAAAGAAGGTGATCGCTGCGGCTGCTAATCCGAAAATTACCTGCCGCATTCCCGACGACCATACACTCTTGCCTGTAAACAAGGTGATAGCTGCCCCGATACCAAAGAGTCCAAGCGCACTGAGCACCGCACTGCCGATGATGGCATTGTAACCTGTAAGGAAGAAGAACGGAATGACCGGAATGATGGCACCAATAGCAAACAGAATAAATGAACTGACGGCTGCTTCCATTGCCGAGCCTTTTAAATCTTCAGGTGATATGCCCAGCTCTTCGCGGATCAGCACTTCGTGCGCCGCTGTCTTGTCTTTCATCAGATCTGCAGCCATCTGTCTTGCCTGGTCTTCGGGAATTCCCTTTGTGATGTAAATCAACGCCAGCTCTTTCTCCTCTGTATGCGGACTGTTTTCCAACTCGTCCATCTCCAGCTGCATCTGGTTTTCACTCAGCTCCTGCGAGCTCTTTACGGATATCCATTCGCCCAACGACATTGATAAAGCACCGGCCAGTAATCCTGCAATCCCTGCCAAAAGCACATTGCCATGACCGTTAGACGCTCCCGCCACACCCATTACCAGACTAAAATTCGAAACGAGTCCGTCATTCCCGCCTAGTACTGCCGCCCGTAACGCATTACCACCAATATTACGATGTTGTTTCTCAAATCTTGAAAGCGAAAGGACAGATGGTTTTTCGGGCTGACTGAGAATATTTTTCAGAATCGTTACGTGCGCTGTATCCGAGAGTGATCCCGGTACTTTCGATTGACGACGTAAAGCCAGAATAGAATTTGACAATCCTTTTTCCGTATCGAGCAAAACACCAATGATGTAATCATTGCCAAATATTTTACCGATTCTGCGTAAGGTTGTAGCACGCCAGGATGGACCCGGCATCTGATTCCTGGTCAGATTATTTTTCTCCGCAAATGCTTCAGCATGTCCGCCTTCAATTTCACTCATTTGCCGGAACACCCGTGCAATCACCGGATCGGTTTCGGTGTCGGCAAGAATACCATACAGATAGGCCGCGTCAATTTCTGTTTGTACGGAACGTAAATCCATGATTACCCGGTTTTGATACCTCAAAAATAGTCAGACTGGAGGTATCTAAGTTTAATAGATACTGATTAATTTGAATAATTTGCCGATTTCGGTCATTATATTTAAACGAATATCTCATGAAAGGAAAATTCGAAATTGTATTCATGACACCTGAAAACAGGATATTGTGATACTAATGACCGTTTTTAGCAGTGGCTCCTTCCCGTGCAGCAGCAGCTGAAATATAAAGAATCTGAAAGGCATGAAAGATCATCAGTGGAAGCAGGATCAGCCCTGTAGCTGCCGTACCAAACAGGATGCCGGAGAATACAGTGCCGTGAACCAGCGATTTCTTGGTTCCGCAGTAACGGGCGGTGATTTCATCTTCACGCGTGAAATGAAGCAATTTCGCGAGGCGTCCGGTCAAATAGTACACCAGAAAGAAAAGGCAAACCACAATGAATGTGATGCCAACAAGCTGCCTGGTACTAACGGTGTCGAATATCCGTTCCAGAAAGGCATGCGCAAAGCTCTTGAAGATAATCAGGAGAATGATGGTACGATCAAACAAAGTCATTTCTTTTGCATAACGATGAGTGAGTTCCCTGGCGAAACGATGCAGCATCCTTCCCAGCACTACGGGCAAAACTACTTCGGTAATCAGTTTCATGTAAATGCTGCTGAAGTCAGCAGGATGTCCACCGGATTTCATCACAAAACTCATCCATAAAGGAGTGATAACTATGCCAATCAATCCGCTGATGCTCGCATTGAAAATGGCAGCCGGAACATTTCCTTTTGCAAGAGAAACCATCACCACCGACGTAGAAACGGTGGAAGGCAAGGCTGCCAGAAACATCAGTCCCAGCCAAAGCGGATCGGAAAATGATTGACCGGTAAGGGTTGCCGTAGCAAGAATCAACAGCGGGAAGAGGATAAACGTTGTACCTTGTATGAGCAGATGAAGCCGGGTGTTGGAAAGATCGTTCCGTAATTTTTCGGGACTCAGTTTTAATCCATAGAAAAAAAAGATCAGGGAAATGCCGGTGCTGGTGATGTTGTCAAAGGGGAGTAGCTCTGACCACGATGGAAACAACCGGGCCATCAGTATCACGATAGCCATAGCCGCAATGAATCCGTCGGGTTTGAATTTCATCTGAATATGCTAGCCCAAAGATATCTGATGTTTAATCAGATTATTTATGGGTTACACCTCATAATGAACAGATTGTTTGACAAAACAGACCAACAGGGTTTTACTTTTGATTAGCGCTTAATATATGATCAGAACACCATATATGATTCATTCTTGTTTTTACCATTTGTAATCAGAAGAGTCAGAAAATCAACGCGATACATATTTAGTCGTATTGATATTTAAAAATAAATGAATATTCACTTATATTTGCGGACCGATTCACATGCGTATCCGTGACACCCATAAGGAAGAGCTGGTAAAGAAAAACGCCATGAAACTGATCGTCAAAGACGGGTTGAAGGGCTTTACCATGCAGAAACTCGCCGACAAATGCGGGATCTCTGTAGCGACGCTTTATATCTATTATAAGGATAAAGACGACCTTATTCATCAGTTGGGTCATGAATGTTCGGTTGCGTTTACCCGCGAAGCACTGAAAGGATTTTCTCCGGAGATGAATTTCAAAGAGGGATTGTATCTGCAATGGGAGAACCGTTTGCGTTACACCCTCGATTACCGTCTTGAGCAACAGTTCTATGAAATTCTCCGGCATTCTCCCTATGCGGATTCTGTGCTTGCCGTTTCAACGGAAGAATTCAGAAATGTGATGCGGAGGTTTGTTACGAAAGCAATCGATGAAGGACATTTGATGAAGCTTCCGATCGAAGTATTCTGGAGTATTGCCTTCGGTCCGCTGTACAACCTTATCAAATTTCATCTGGAAAAGAAAAGCATTGGTAATCGCGACTATACCTTATCACGTGCAGATATGGATACCGCCTTTCAGATGGTTATTAAAGCATTAACACCATGAGCAGCGTTCCTGGAAATATTATCGTTTTGCGAACCAACATCAATAATGTATCAGCTCTTTCAATGGTAGCAGGTACTTTGAATGCACACCCGCAAATCCGGCGATGGATAATTGACCTGGAGGATAAAGATAATGTGTTGCGCATAGAATCAGATACACTTACAACCAAAGATATTATCACCACATTGCAGGAAGCCGGCTATGAAGCGGAAGACCTGATTTAACACTATGGAAAAAGAAAAAGCAACTTCTCTGTTTACCTCTTATCAACGTCTCATTATAGCAGTTCTTGCTTTGTTGCAGTTTACGGTGATTCTTGATTTCATGATTATCTCTCCTCTGGGCGATATACTGATGAAAACACTATCCGTGAAAACTTCCGAGTTTGGTTTAGTAGTGTCATCCTATGCTTTCAGTGCAGCAATCTCCGGTATACTTGCCGCAGGTTTTGCCGATCATTATGACCGGAAGAAATTACTGATCTTTTTCTACACCGGATTTATCGCAGGAACCTTGTTCTGCGGTATCGCTACCAACTTTCAAACATTACTCATTGCAAGAATTGTAACCGGATTATTTGGTGGGGTCATCGGATCGATTTCACTGGCTATTGTTGCTGATCTTTTTCCGCCGGATATGCGTGGACGTGTGATGGGGTTTATTCAGATGGCATTTGCAGGAAGTCAGATACTGGGTATTCCCTTCGGGATTTTTATCGCAGCTCATTTTGGATGGCATTATACGTTCTTCTTTATTGTTTTTCTTGCGGTATTAATATTGCTGCTTGTTGTCCTGAAAATGCAGCCGATAACAGCGCATCTCGGCAAGCAAAGAGATAAAAGTGCATTCATGCACCTTTGGCATACCCTGCTCAACAAACGTTATCAGACAGGATTCCTCGCAACTATGTTCATGGCGATCGGGGGATTTATGATTATGCCTTTCAGCGCTTCTTTTCTTGTAAATAATATCGGAATTACACAAGAAAATCTTCCCGTTGTTTTTATGAGTACCGGTATCGCTTCCATTGTGATTATGCCAATGATTGGTAAGCTGAGCGACCGTGTAGATAAGTTTAAAATATTTGCTTCAGGTTCATTGCTGGCAGCAACGATGGTAATGGTTTATGTGAATCTTCCGGTGGTACCTTTATGGACAGTAGTACTGGTTAATATTATTTTGTTTACCGGCATCATGAGTCGTATGGTTCCGGCTTCCTCTCTCAATACAAATGTGCCCGTTCCGCAGGACCGGGGTGCCTACATGAGTATCACTTCTTCCCTTCAGCAAATGTCGGGCGGACTTGGAGCAGTGATTGCAGGAATGATTGTTCACCAGGAAACGAAAACCAGTCCGCTGGAACATTTTTCAACGCTTGGAATTATTGTGGCAACTTTGGTTATCTGTACCATATGGTTTATGTACAGAGTTGATCGTATGGTGAAAAGCGGTAAGGCCTGACGTTAGAAATTATTCCACCAGAACATACTTTTTCCAGAGCAGATCTCCATACGAAAGAAATAGAGGTTGAGCTGCAAACGCCGGATCGTATTTGTAAGAACCACCAAGATAATGTGTCTTGCCATGCTCATCTATTCCACCAAATACTTTGCTCTCTCCGCGGATCGCATATTTATCGGAGCCTTCATACATAATTATTTTTACTGTTAAAGGACTCACATCACCATGACAGACGGTCTGATACATTATCCAGACCTCCGGTACCTGATCTTTGTCGAGATCCGTCACAACCGGCATGTTCTTCATGAAACTTGCTTCCAGATCAACGGGGCAATCATATATGTAGTCTTTCAGTTTCCAAATTTGTTTTGAGCGGATTCCATTTTTACAGGTGTGTTGAGCAAATATTTCCGCATCGCTGCCATCCGATTCATGTTGCAATTCCGTGTTCTGGTAATTGCCGGTTTCTTCCAGACTAACTAAATGTTCTCCGCTGTTATCCGTCCATCGAATGGCGCTAACGGTTTTCGCATGTTGATGCATTGCTGCCGGAAATTTGGCAGGCAATAGATGATAAATTTGCAAGCTGTCTTGTCCATAACAGCTGAATGAAATCAACAGTATTAAGAGAGAAAACAGAAGAGATAGGTTCTTTTTCATATAAAAGCTTTAGGCTAAAGAAAAGATTATCGACTCCGGATCAGTCTCTTCAACAGCGTTATTTGCCCAAGATGATAATGAGTATGTTCAATCACACCTTGAATATTTCTAAACAAAGTACCGTATTCCGGCCGCACAAAGGGTAAAGTCAGTTCGTCATCCGACACTTTTTCTAGCAGTGCGGCGGTTGCTGTAACGGTACTCCTGATCAGTTCGAGAAAGTCCTTCCAGTCCTGTTCCGTATTGACCGGAGGATGATCAAAGCTGAATTTGTCTCTTGTGGTCAGTGGATCTCCATTCAGTACCATGTGCAACGAAGTGACAAAGTAGTACTGATGATAGATCAGTTCAAGGAGAGAGTGGTTCCCTTCATAACGAAGATGCAGTTCATTAAACTGTATATCTTCGGTCACTCCGAAAACATGAACTGCTGTCCAGTTTCCTCCGAAATATACTTCCCGTAATTGACGGGCGGATGCAGCGGCAATGGTGTTCATGGTACAAGAATAAAAAAATCCCCGGAGACAACCAATCACCGGGGCGCAATGAATCCTTCGATGGTTTTAATTTCGTACCAGTCGGAGGGTATGATTGTTTGATGAGCCCATAATGTACACCAGGTAGATGCCACTCTGAAGGTAAGTCGCCGAAAACCGATGCATTTGTTCTGGTCCGGCATGCAATTCTTCATGGATGATGCGACCGGACAGGTCGCTGATGACGATACGGTCACCTGCAGTGAAAGGACCTCTTAGTTCGGTAATTCCGGCAGCAGGGTTCGGTGAAATAGAAAAGGAAGACGAAGACGTTTCTTCTTCAATAGCTGTCACGACCGGAACACGGCGGATGATGGTGCCGTTTTCCCCGATTGCAACGGCGTAGTTGCTGCCATAATACACATCATTCAGAATTTCTGTTGTGCCTGACGGTTCAAATGTCCAGGTAAGACCACCATCGCCTGTCACGCCCAATGAACCTCCGCCACCGACACAGATACATTCCTGTTCATTCCGGCAATGAATTTTCGTCCATCCGTTACCGTTAGAATCTGTAGACCCGGTCAGGGCCTGCCATGAAAATCCTCCATCCACCGTTTTATAGACTATGTTGTCGAAGCTGGAGGGAAGATATTGTGCGGTCATATACCCTGTATCTTCGCTCAGAAAACAAAGTGAGGTGACGGCATAGTCGTTCGATAGAATATTCCATCCTCCGGACTGTTGTGTGGTTTTGGATAGTTTGGGTCCGTACAGGCCACCGGTATACAATACGGAATCTGTTACGACCTCCAGATCATACAGTGCCGAAGGGCCGGGACCGATCTGTGCTGTATCGAAACTGATTCCGGAATTCAGGGTATGATAGCACTTGTTTACACCTCCGTCAATGGATGCGATAAAACCTTTGTCTTCATCATAGAATTCCATCGGACCAACAGGACAATTCAGGTTCATATTCAGCCAGGTGGCACCAGCATCCATTGATTTTCGTAAAACACTGTAAGATCCATTTGATCCGCTAACATAAATTGTACTGGCAGTGGGAGCGGAGATAACGTTGAGACCATAAAATGTATAATTCATCTGATTCCAGATTATACCTCGGTTATACGTTCTGAACACTTTCCCCTGTGGCTGAAAATCTACGGTGTCCGCAACAATATATCCGACACTGTCGTTCGGGAAACTTAACTGGTGGAGATTATATTGCGTATTACTTTGTACATTCACCCAGGTATACTGCTGGGCAATGGTAGAGTTGGTGAGCAAGGTACAGGTCAATATGAGTAAAAGTTTTTTCATATGGTTTGGGTTGTAGTGTGTGAATATACAACTACGAATAGCATGGCCTTCTGCTTAGGCTGAATTTTTACAGAATGATGATTGATAGTCTTTGGATTTTGCAGGAAAAGCCAATAAAAAAGCCCCTGCTGTGTTCAGGGGCTATAACTCAAACAGTAAGGGACTATTATGCTTGTTTCACCAGTTGAATTTCGGCATGCAGCTTCACATCTTCACTAACGAGAACACCACCGGCTTCAACAGGGGCGTTCCAGTTAAGACCGAATTCTTTGCGGTTCACAATACCTGACAAAGTAAATCCAGCTTTGGTATTTCCCCATGGATCTTTTGCTACTCCTCCGAACTCTACCTTCAGGCTAATAGGTTTTGTAACACCTCTCATTGTAAGTGTGCCGTTCAGTTTGCGGTTTTCGCCGTCACCTTCAAGTCCATCGGCCTTGATAATCAGTTGCGGGTGATTGGCAGCATCGAAGAAGTCGGGGCTCTTCAGGTGGCCATCACGCTGTTCGTTGTTTGTATTGATGCTGTCGATGTCAGCAGTGAAAACGATTGATGCTTTTGTAAACGTGTCATCTTCTGAAGATGCTTCAACGTTAAATGTATTGAAACTGCCTGATACGTTTGTAATCATCAGGTGTTTTACTTTGAATCCGATCTCACTATGTGTAGGATCCAGTGCCCATTTAGTTGTGTTCATTTTATAGAGTAGAATTAGTTAGAATTATTTTTATTTATTATTCATCGAGATGACCCATTTGCCCGGAACGATATTCCTCCAACGCATGGATAAGTTCTGTTTTGGAATTCATCACAAACGGACCATAGCTGGCCACAGGTTCCTGTATAGGTAATCCTGACAGCAATACAAATTCACTATCATCCAGCGTTGCGATATTCACCGGGCCCTCCTCTTCATTCAGCCAGATGAGATGACGAGCAGGAATTTCGTAACCATCCATGGATAATGTACCGCTTAATGTATAAATCGCAGTTGCGAATCCTGCGGGAATCTCAACTGACGAACGATGTCCTGCATCGAGGCGCCCGTGCAGAATCATCACCGGAGTAAGCAGGTTTATCGGAGAGGCCTCACCGTTATATTCGCCGGCCAGGAGTTTATAGCTGCCATCACCGATTCTTACAATCGGGAACTGGTCAGAACGCACATCCTGATACCGGGGAGCATATTGTTTCGCCGACCGGGGCAGGTTTACCCAAAGTTGAATAAGCTCCACCTCTCCTCCTTTTTCAAGGAAGGCCGGAGGAACACCTTCACTGTGGATAATGCCGCTGCCTGCAGTCATCCACTGTACATCACCCGCTTTCAGATATCCCGTATTGCCCAGACTATCCCGATGCAGCACTTCGCCTTTGAAGAGAAGCGTAACAGGTTCAAAACCTTTGTGAGGATGTGGCGGAACATAGAAAGGATTATTCTTATTCACGAATGTCGGCCCGAAATGATCCAGCATCAGGAATGGGGAAATCTGTTCCAGCCAGTTGTTGGGTAGTGGACTCAGCACGTAATTACCGTTACCAATATGCTTTTCTGTAGCCGCAAAAATTTTCTTTACTTTCTTCATGGTTGCTGTTATTACAACATTTGTAGGTACAAATATACGAACATAATTGTTGTATATACAACGATTAAGAAAATATTCGATATAAAATGCAGTAAATCAATAACTAATAATGACAGGAGATTGTCGTGAGATGATGTTTGTTTCTATTGTGAGCACTGAAACGAAAGCCAATTTGATAATAGTTCCTGGATCTGAAGATTATCGGAAGGATGTAGCGAAAAGGAATTCCTGTGAAGAATAGCCGAATTGAACCGTAAGGAAATGGAGAGGAAGGAGCATATGCAATAATGTTGTTTATTCGGGCGTCCCCCTTTTTCTGAGATGACCTGAGTTCCCGGGATTAAAGGAGGGGTTGGTTGGCGAAAGGAGTTGGAAATAGACTCCGTTCCATTGCTGGGGAGGGCGACTCGCGTATTTTGGAAACGGGGTGGGAAGCCTGGCGAAAAGCGTCCTAGTAAGAACCAGTTTCATTGCCGGAGGCGACTCTCTCTTCCAGAATTCGTTGCAGGGAGGGCTAACGTCAAGAGATGGAAATAGACTCCGTTCCATAGCTGGAGAGGGCGACTCGCGTTTCTATGGCTCGCGTTTCTAGAACTCGCGGTCGACCAATAAATGCCTGATAAACATCTGGTTATGTCCTGTTTTTTTGCTTTTTCCTTTGCTTTTTACCTTTGTTTTCCACTTTTGAATCCCTTGTAATAAACTAACAATCAGTATCATACAATTATTTTTTTGTTTAATTTTCTTTTTTCGAATTATCTTCCTGATAACCAATGAGATGTGCAAACGACTAAACGTTTAAAAACACTTAATGCGGGAAATCGTCTGAATACAGACGTCTCTAATACCGCTTATATCCGGAAACCGTTTCTTCCTATTCTTCTATCTTCGCTCTCTCGATCGTGAAAAATTATTTCCGTCTCCTCAGTTATCTCCGTCCCTATAAAGGCCGTGCAATCACCAGCGTGGTCTTTAATGTACTGACGGTTTTCTTTTCATTGTTTTCATTGACGATGATTGCTCCTTTTCTGAACGTCTTGTTTAGTCAGGATCGCAATTATTCCTTGATGCCCTGGTCGCTGTCGGTAAAGGTAATGTTGAACAATCTGAACTTTTACCTGAGTAGCCTGGTGATTACACATGGTGAACTGGAAGCCTTGTCATTGATCAGCTTGCTGATCGTGGTTATTTTCTTGCTGAAAAACCTGACCCGTTATCTGGCGATGTATTATCTGGTGCCCATCCGCAATGGTGTGGTGCGTGATATCCGTCGTGATGTATTTGCGAAGATTCTGGCCTTGCCAATCGGGTATTTTACTGATGAGCGTAAAGGAGATATCATGGCGCGTATGACAAACGATGTGCAGGAGGTGGAGTGGGGGATAATGAACTCGCTGGAGGCGGCATTTCGCGAACCACTCAACATCATCATTTTTCTGGTGACGATGTTTACGATGAGCCCTGAACTTACCACGTTTGTGTTGGTGATGTTGCCAGTTGCCGGACTTGCTATCGGACGCATCGGGAAATCACTGAAACGTAAATCAGATCAGGCCCAGGTAAGAGTGGGGTCACTGCTCAGTAATCTTGAAGAAGCCCTAGGCGGACTTCGGATTATTCATGCTTTTAGTGCTGAAGAGAAATCAAAAGTGAAATTCGCAGAGAACAATCAGCAGTTATTCCGTCTCAGCAATAAAATCGGACGTCGCCGTGATCTCGCTTCTCCTCTGAGCGAATTCCTCGGCGCACTCGTGCTCACTGTTGTGATGTACTTCGGCGGACGCCTGGTCCTCGGCCCCGACAGCAGTCTCGAACCTTCGGAGTTTATCGCCTTCATTGCGATTTTTTCACAAGTGATCCCACCTGCGAAATCAATGACAACAGCCTGGTATAACATCCAGAAAGGGCTTGCTTCTTCTGAACGTATCTATCAGATCCTGGATGCACCAATCGCAGTGAAAGATCCGGAAACTCCAGTCTCCTTTCAGGGCTTTTCTAAGAATATACACTTCGATAATCTCTCCTTCGCTTACAGAAAGTCAGGCGAAACAGGATATGTGCTGAAGGATATTAATCTCGAAATTCCTTTCGGCAAGACGGTAGCGTTAGTGGGACAGTCCGGCTCTGGAAAAACAACATTGGCGGATATGCTTCCCCGTTATTATGATCCTGATCAGGGCGCTGTACTGATCGATGGAGTCGATGTGCGTACGCTCCGTATCCGCGACCTCCGTGGGATCATGGGCGTGGTGACCCAGGAGTCGATTTTATTTAATGATACGGTGTTTAACAACATCGCTTTTGGAATCGAACATGCGACAGAGGAAGAGGTCATTCGTGCCGCTAAAGTGGCTAACGCGCACGACTTTATTTCGGCAATGCCTGAAGGTTATCAAACCAACATTGGTGATCGGGGCGGTAAACTGAGCGGAGGTCAACGCCAGCGGATCAGCATCGCCCGCGCAGTATTAAAGAATCCACCTGTGCTTATTCTCGATGAAGCCACTTCTGCTCTCGATACGGAATCCGAACGTCTTGTGCAGGATGCACTCGCCAATTTGATGAAAAACCGTACTACGTTGGTAATCGCTCACCGCCTTTCTACCATCATTCATGCCGACGAAATCATCGTTATGAATAAAGGCGAAATCATGGAACGTGGTACCCATTCCGAACTGCTCGAAAAGGGAGGCTACTACAAAAAACTGTACGAAATTCAGTCCTTCCAGTAATTTTCCGGAACTGTTGCAACGTAAATACTATTCTCTTCTTGCTGTTGGTACGGATCAGTTCCATAAAATGGAATAGCCGCCATTCATGTATCCTTCCATTTACCGCCTTCCTGATTTTCTAACATGATGTTTAGCTTTTAAAAACTCTTCCCCTGATGACACTCAAAAAACTGTCAGGATTCATACTCCCATAACCCTACCAATACCACCACTCAAATAACGAACAAATCCCTCATAACTCTTAAAACCCATCAAAACAATGGACCCCTCAAAACACTTTAACATTTAAAACCCTTAAAACATTTTAACATTTAAAACCCTCAAAACACTTTAACATTTAAAACCCTCAAAACACTTTAACATTTAAAACCCTCAAAACACTTTAACATTTAAAACCCTCAAAACACTTTAACATTTAAAACCCTTAAAACATTTTAACATTTAAAACCCTCAAAACACTTTAACATTTAAAACCCTTAAAACACTTTAACATTTAAAACCCTTAAAACACTTTAACATTTAAAACCCTCAAAACATTTTAACATTTAAAACCCTTAAAACATTTTAACATTTAAAACCCTTGAAACAATTTAACATTTAAAACCCTTAAAACATTTTAACATTTAAAACCCTTTAACACTTCATACACTCTTACTTCCCCTTTGTTCTTTAAATGCACCATCCCCTTATCTTCATGTTTAAAAGCTTCACTGATCAGCTGAGCTGTGGCCTCACTGACATAAATACTCCCTTTCGCTGCTGTTTCTTCCATCCGTGCTGCGATGTTTACCGTATCTCCCCAGATATCATATGCAAATTTCCGCGTGCCGACGATTCCCGCAACTACCGGACCTGAGTGGATGCCCATCCTTGCTTCAAATCCGGACTTCCCCTCCAGAATACGTTGTTTCCGGTGTTCGTGGAGGAAATGCTGCATGTCCATGGCCGCAGATACGAGGTCGATAGCATGCCGGTTATTCGCTACAGGTAGTCCGCTCACACACATATATCCGTCGCCGATGGTTTTTATTTTTTCAATTGTATATCGGGCAATGATCGCGTCAAATGCACTATAGCAGATGTGAATCTCATTCACCAGTTCTTCCGGACTCATCTTTTCGCTGATGCCGGTGAAGTTGCTGAAATCGGAGAAGAGCACACTGACAGATTCATAACGTTTGGCGATGGTCGTGCCGGTCCGTTTTAATTCTTCTGCGGTTTCTTCGGGTAGAATATTTAAAAGCAGTTCGTCTGATTTTTTCTTTTCTTCTCCTAATGCGAAATGTTGTTCCTGTATCTGCTTTTTCTGCCGGTTAGTAACCGCAAATCTGTTTAATACAAATCCTGCGAAGAGGATGGTGAGCAACAATACTGCTCCTGTAGCCCTCGTAATGGTTTCTTCTTTTTCTACCCGTGCTTCCAGTAAGAGTCGTTCTTCCTGAGCTTTGAGTGAATCTGCAGCCGCCTTGCGGTCATATTCGTATTGAAACTGCCGGCGGATATTGTCTTTTCTGAAATTTTCATTGACGATAATATCATGCATTTCAATATATAGTTCATGCATCTTCAGTGCATCGGCAGTTTGGCCTTTCGTTTTGAAAATAGCATATAGAATCTTTGCGCTGTTGTAAACAATTTCAGGATATCCAAGCTCCTTTCCGGTTTTAAGCGATGCTTCTGCCAGTTGCAATGCCTTGTCAGTGAATCCGCGTCGCTGATAGTATTTTGCAAGTGAATTTCCGGCAAGTGCTACCCCTTCTTTTTCATCAGCAAGTTGAAAAGCTTCATAGCTTCTTCGCAATAGCGATTCTGCTGTTGTTGTTTTTCCGGTACTGTCAAGCTTCTCCTCTATTTGTCCGATGTACATCAGTGAAAAGGCAATACCCTGATTGTCGTGAATCTTCTCCCGTATTGCGAGACTCTTGCGATGCGTCTCTAAACTTAGTTGTAGTTTCCCTTCTACTTCAAACATCTTAGCCAGATTGTTCAGTGCATAGGATAAACCATATTCGTCACCGCTTTCCTGTAAAATCTGTAGACTTTGTTCTATTGATTTTCTTGCCAGATCATGATCTCCCAGATCATTAAAGATAACACCCAGATTCAGCAAAGAAGTACTCATCCCTTCCAGATCACGGATGCGTTCCTGAATGGCTAAACTTTTCCTGTAGTAATCAATGGCGACAGGGATGTTGCCCTGAGTATGATATACATGCCCAAGATTATTCATTGTCTCGGCGATACCTCTTTCATCACCTGCTTCTTTCCGCAGTAGCAACGCTTTCTCATAAAGCATCAGTGCCTCCTTACTGTTGCCTTTGTTCTGCTTAAGTACACCTTCGTTGTTCAGCGCTGCACCGAGATATTTCTTGTAAAATTTCAGCAGGAGGCTGTCTCTTTCCTGTGCGATGTGTTTCTCCGCAAGTATCCGTAGCTCTTCGTTATATCTGGGCCAGATCTTATCATCAGCTTCCGCTTCTATTTTCTCGAACAATAATCGGCATGTAGAGGTGTCATTTCCAGCCTGCAATCGCTGAATGTTCCAGAAAAGCATCAGGACCCAGAATAGATAAAGCGTTTTATGACTTCTATTGCATTTCATTTAGAACAAATCTATGAAATACGAGGTTATCTGCTTATGAGCATAATCAGGATTGTTTGTTGCCGCTGAATATGTTGCTTACAAGTTCATTTTTTAATTTGAATAGATTTATATCTTTGTTCATTGTTAAAATACTGAATGAAAAAAATATACGCTCTGCTGAGTTTCCTGTTGATGACGGGATTTGCTTCAGCTCAATTCTCTTCGGACTCTACCCTTAATTACGCCATTCACGACCTCGCAGGCAGTGAACAATCGGTGCCATTAACCGCTGCTACTTCCAATGGTAATACCTATGTGAGCTGGTTTGATATAAGCTCAGGACAATATAATTTGAAAATGCAGTTGCTGGATATAGATGGAATGCCCTTATGGGGACAAGGTGGTATCGTGATCAGTTCCTATCCTCAGAATTCTGCGATCTTCCGTTATGATCTCGAAGTGGACCATGAAAATAATGCGATTGTGGCTTTTCAGGATGAACGAACCGGCACTTTGCAGGTGGTGGCGTATAAAATTACTCCGACAGGATTGTCAGCATGGGGTAATGGTATCGTGTTGCAGGATTCAACTTCGGATGGATTGAGCCCGCGCATAACTACCACTGCCAGCAATGATGTGATCATCGCCTGGAATGCTTCTCTCGGTTCTTCCAAGTGGGTGGCTTATGCAAAGCTGTCAGCCGCAGGACAATTACAATGGATCAAACGAATCTGGAATAACCAGAAATATTCACGTGCGGTGATGCTGCCTGCTGGTGCAACCGGATTTCAGATGTTGTATGTGCAGGAAACAGGCAATTTCCCCGGTGTTACCTGCACGATGTATCTTCAGCGGTTTGACAGCAGTGGTACAGCACAGTGGCCTGTTCCCGTTCAGGCTTCTACCAAAACAATTTCTTTCTTCTTCTTCCCTGAAATTATCAGCGACGGACAAGATGGTATATACATCGCTTTCAATACCGGTCATCCCTCTAATCCGATGATGAATGATGTATATGCCCAACATGTGGATTCAGCAGGTGTTACCTGGAGTGCAACGGGTACCGAGTGTGCCAACTCCGCCACAGAACATAAAACGGTGGGCGGGTTTACCACGAATACAGCAGGCACCGAATTATACGTTGCCTTGCAGGTGTTGAATTCTTCTCAGTCAAACTCCGGCATTTCATTACAACGTCTCGATGCTGCCGGAAATAATCTCCTCGGCGCAAATGCGATGACCTTGCGGCCCATCAGTGCAAGCTATTATCTGCCGGTTGGTATTGTGGATGAACAGAATGGTGTCATGATCGTTTACGTACTCGGTGGTTTTGGTGCACAGACCATTCATGGCTTGAAAACCGATTATAACGGACTGGCCCTTTGGGGTTATGATCCTACCGTCAGTGCAGCTTTGAGTAATAAAGACGATGTGAGCTGTGGCCCATTTGCTAACGGACAGTCCGTGGTGGTGTGGTTTGATGACCGTATCGGCGGAGGAATATATGCACAGAATGTTTTGGCTAACGGTGGATTCGGGCCACATGTCGGAATGGAAGAACAACAGTTTGTTCGCGAACCAATCCTGTTTCCTAACCCTTCCGCAGTACCGAAAATTCAACTGGTCTCCGGTGGATCACAGGAGGTCCTTATCCGGATAACTTCAGTCACCGGACACTTGCTGTCTGAATATCCTGCCCGTTTACAGCAAGGTGTGCAGGAAATTCCGGTGAAATGTTCAGCCCCGGAAGGCTTGTATTTTGTTCAGATCCTGGCCGGTAATCAGCAGCTATGGTGCGGTAAATGGATGAACCGGTGAGCCGGCGGGTAGTTGAAAGCAACAAAGATTCTAAGATCAGATAGTGATGCCCGTAGTTCCATTGTATTGAGCGAATAGTCCTGAAATCAGTTTACTGATTTCAGGATTTTAACAGTATGCACATGTCTGTACTGATCGGTAACTTTAAGGATATAAATCCCGGGCTGAAGCAGGTGTATATCAATGCTTGGTGCAGATTCTGTTTTTGTTGTGATCATCGCATTCAATCGTCCTTGCAGATCAACAATCTCGATGCGCTCCGCCTGGAGTCCCTTTTGTTTGAATCGCCAGGTCACGTGATCGTTTGCTGGTACGGGAAATGCCTCCAGTTGATCCGCGGAGGCCATGCCGTTATCGGAAATTTCATCTATACCGGAGGTTACCGTGATGTTGTCAATCTTGTATAATTCAAAATCTGTAGTGATACTGTATGCAACCATCAGCACGGAATTGTTGTAGGGAACGAACTGCTGTACATAACTGCCCATCGCATGTGGTGCCAGGTTGCCGAGTAAACTGGCCGTTGATCCGTTGAAGAGCCAGCATTCATTGCCATCAACCTGATTGTCGAGCGCTACCAGTAATCCCAGATTGGTCCCCGCCATAGCGGTTGGATGGGTCTTTGCTCCGGGTGCAAGATTCAATGCGTTGACGAGGTTAATGCTGTTGCCATCGCATGAATAAACATCTCCGTTGGATTGAAAGTAGAGTTGACCGTTATATAATACCGGAGTGGTTTGGTAACTGTAGCTGTAACACGGGTTAGTACATACATTGCCTATGAAGGATGTTCCTCCAATACTGCCATCACTCTTCCATAACTCACTTCCGTCTTCTGCAAAAAAGAAGAAGTAGGATCCGTTAAGTGTAATGTGCGCCGGGGGCGTATTGCCGGTGCCTGAGCTGGCGTCTGCCAGCTGATTGGTACCACCTGCCGTTCCATCGCTCACCCATAATTCACGCCCGTTGCCATTCGTGTAGGCTGTAAAGTAGAATTTGTTTCCGAACAGAAAGAAACCATAAGGGTCGCTGTCAGACGATCCATTGTTGATGTCTTTCACAGGTTGAGTTCCGTTCGTTGTTCCGTCAGTTACCCATAATTCAACACCGGTGCTGCCATTGCTGGCTGCAAAGTAATAGAGGCCGTTGAAGGTGATTCCTCCTGATATTTCTGAACTGTTGCTGCCGGGGTTAATGTCCTTTAAAAGCGTAGTACCACCCGTTGTTCCGTCGCTGATCCACAGTTCTGCTCCGTTGATACCGTTGTTGGCGGCGATGAGGAGTTGCCCGTTATACGTGCCTAAAATTCCGGTGTTGTATGTTTGTAAACCTGACCCCGAAGCATTGAAATCTTTAACCTGAACGGTGCCACTGTTGGTACCATCGGTTTTCCATAATTCGCAGTTGCCTGTGGAGGAGTATGCAGAGAAATACAGGAATCCGTTATAGCTTACAAAGTTGGCAGGGTAGCTGTCGTCACTGCCGCTGAATATGTCTTTTACCATAACCGTTCCTCCAGTACTGCCATCCGATTTCCAGAGCTCAGTACCATTTGTATTGTTGTTGGCACTGAAATATAATTCTCCGTTCCAGCTGTATAATGCTTCCGGAAATGATCCCGCACTTCCGCTGTAAATATCTTTCACCAGCGTGGTACCTCCGGTACTGCCATCGGTTTTCCAGAGCTCGGTACCCTGACTCCCGTTGTCTGCGGTGAAATACACTGTATTGCCGGCTTGGATCATCTGGTCCGGATAGGAACTTTGATTGGCTTGTACCAATGAGCTGTTGAAAGAATTCTGAATAAGGGTGCCACCTGTTGTGCCATTTGATTTCCAGATATTGTAATTGTTGTTGTTTCCGGCCACCATAAATACTTCCCCATTGTGGACGCAGGCTGCAGAGACGTATTGTATTTGCCCTCCTGGATTCAGTATGACGGTTCCCGAGGTGGTGCCGTCGGTTTTTAATAGCCCTCCACTGCTGTTCACTGCATATTTGTTATTCCCAATGGTGAAGTCGTAGAAGGCATATGGTGGTGGCACGCCAAGATCTGTGGTGCTGGAAGCGTTGGCTGAAAGCAGGTTTCCTCCGTTATCATAGTCCCAGAAGATGTAGTTGCCATTGGCTCCCATGATGCGTTCACCGCTGAAGGGCGTCCACATACCTGAACTGCCAGGTGTATTGTCAAAGTAAAACGTGTTGGCCGATGTGCCGTCTGTGAGACAAAGCTCAGTGCCAAAAATGCTGAAGCTGGTCCCGATGAAGAAAACATATCCGTTTGCTGCGGCTATCTGGGCACTGCAGTCGTCAATAATGACCCCGGCAGGAGGATTGAAGAATAACAGTGTGCCTGCGGTGGTTCCATCCGATTTCCATATCTGTACTGCATTGCCAACTTTGCAGGTGAACAAAACCTGATTGTTGTAAACGATAAAATTGCTGTATTTGGGATAGGAAGAGTTGTTGTTGTCTCCGTACCAGAAGATGGAACTGGTACTTCCGCCTGCAATATTTCTCAACATGAAAGTTCCTGCTGATGTCCCATCACTCACCCATGGTTCGATACCAGCCGTGTTGTCGCCCATGTTGAAGTATATTTTGTTATTGTATTTTACACTTTTAAAGTGATTTTGATCGATGTAGTTCGCGCCATCTGTAATGGTCTTGATGTTGACAGTCCCTGCCGTTGTGCCGTCACTTTTCCAGATTTCGATGTTGTTTCCGTTTTCGAAAATGAACCATAGTCCTGTAGTTAAGGAGTACATCTTATAAATTCGGTATGAGGTACTGGTGAAAGTTTTAATCCGTGTAGTACCTCCGGGTGTTCCATCCGTTTTCCATAAATCGAAATGGTAATCACCGGTAATGAAATATGTATTTCCATTGTGGGTAGTGAATGTACTTGGTGTACGGCTGGTGTTGTATTCGGTATACAGATTCTTAAGCATGTAGGTGCCTCCCGTGGTCAGGTCTGTTCTCCACAGTTCATCGCCATCTTCCCCGGCGATAGAATTGAAAAGCAGATAACTTCCTCCCGATATCAGATCAACTGAGTTGCCGAATGGTGAACTGGAAATTGGACTCCCGGTATTGATGTCTTTCACAAGCGCAGGTGTTTGTCCTGCTGCATTAAACGTGAGGAATATAAGAAGTGCGGTGTATCTGTTGATCATTGCAGGTGATTTTTTACAAAGGTATTCAGTCAATCGTCCAGACGATCTCCGATGAATAAAAAAAGAAACCAGCTGTGCTTTTAACTTCTTCTGTTGTTGGAAAAGGCTATGTGAGGGTCGATCGTCCTAAAACATCCTCCCCGGAAATACCACCAGCTGAATGTAATTGAACTCAAGCTGATCCATTGGTATTTTATTTCCGTTGCCGGTGTTGAATTTCATGCCGGGATACCATCTCAGATGAGTGCGTAGATAGAGGCTTTGCAAACGGTTGGGACGTATGTCCCATCCAAATACAATACCGGGTTGTAACTTTTCCTGTTGTAGGCGTTCCTGACCTTGTCCGTTTTTCTGTGTGGTGGAGGTCCACCATTCTTTGCTGAATGATGGTCCGGCAAAGAAACAGAATCCGTGATAGTCGAAAAGAAATTTATAACCTTCTACGGCAAGTGATGTGCGCTGTAGTGTATGCTTTGCTCCGTATGCTTCGCAGGTGCTGTGTAATGTTCGGAAGGCGATTTGCAGTTGCAGGTCGGGTTGGTGGAGATAGTATCCAATGGCCGCGTCTGCGAAGAATGGTGCGTCGCGGTGGTAACCCAGTGAGCGGTTTTCCTCCGGTTCTGCTGCGGGATGCTTTAGAAAGAATGCGGAGGAGGGACCTATGCCAACCGTGATGCCGTTGAGCCGTTTCATAACGGCCAGCGTATCCGTCAATCGTTGGGTGATGCCGTTTTTCCAGTCTTTTTCGGCGCTGAGTGTGGTGTCGAATACGCGTTTGTAGCGAAGCCCGAGTCTCCACCGGGGAAAGTCCAGCGGCATGGCTTGCGTGGAGGAGATATAGTAGTTTTCGGGTTTGCTGAAGTCGTATGCGGTGTAGAGATCAAATAGTCCCGCTTTGCAGAGATAACTGAAGCCCGCACTTACCGGAGTGGAAAACCAGCGTTGTTCGGGACCTTCTCCCTGCCGGTAACTGTTTTCAGTGAAGGCAATGCCGGCAAAAGGAACGGCCTTGTTGTTGCTGACCCGGAACGGGTATATTCTGGCCCCGGTTTCTGCTCCGGTACTGAAGGGAGATACTTTATCGCGTAACACCGGGATGGCCAGATAAAAATCCGCATGGCCCCAGAAATGGAGTCCGCCGATGATGAGCCGCACTTCGCTGTACGAAGTTCCGTTGAAACCGGAGATGGTGGTACCGTCCAACCGGTAGTTCTGATGTCCGCCTGCCAATCCATACCCCACATCGATGCCAAGGGTGGTTTGTGCAAACCTGTGACGGGAATTACCGCCTTCTACATATGCCTGGGCGGTGATCAGCAGCGGGCAAAGTAGGGCCAGCACTACGGTGATTAGCGAACGGTACATAGGCTTCGCAGGAGATAATAGCACAGCAGTAGTAAGAAGGAGGTAATGGGAGTGATGAGCATGGTGATGAAATGAACAGGGCAAAAATGAAAACGGAAACGCTGCTTGTCAATACATTAGGGATATATATCAAAAGCAGGGATAAATTGCATCGTTTCGGGACGGACGGAAAAAACAAAAGGCCGGAGTGCATCCGGCCTCTTTGGGGAATTTGGGTTAAAGCTTCAGTTTATCGCAGGTCGTCCACCAGCTTCGCCACTTTTTCGATGGCTTCCTTGTCCTTGATCACATATTGTTCAGCACCTTTCTGAATACTCTGCAGAGCGATGGCATACCGTTCCTGGCTGCTGAGCATGATTACATGGGTGTCGGGGAGATATTTTTTAATCGAAGTCAGGATGTCCATCCCGTTCGCCGCCGACCGGTCGTTGCTGTTGAGGTTATAGTCAATGATCACCACTTCCGGATTATCGGAAAGGGAACGCATGCACGACTCGCCGGTATAAAACACCTTCACATCATGGCCGGTATCACGGGTCAGACGATCCTTCAACATATCCGCCTGCAGGGGATCATCTTCAACAATAAAAATCTTCCGGGGCTTACTGATTTGCATATGTATAATTCTTGATACAGCGAAGATAGGAAAAAAGAAGAGGGGCAGGAGGAGCGTCCCGCACTCCGTGCGGCAGGGGCAAGAGGAATGTCCCGCTCGCTGCGCGAGACGGGAGGAGCAAGAGGAGCAAGAGGAGCAAAAGGGGCAAGAGGAGCTAGAGGAGCAAGAGGAGTTCTATACTAGTCATTTACCTCTCTTGCCCCTCTTATCCCTCTTCCCCCCGCACGAAGTGCGAACGCCCCTCTTTCCCTCTTGCCCCTCTTATCCCTCTTCCACCCGCACGAAGTGCGAACGCCCCTCTTTCACCCTTGCCCCTAACCCTTAAAACCTTTCTAACCCTTAAAACCCTTAAAACCCTTAAAACATTTATAACCCTCCTTCGGAGGCAGATATCTCCCGCTAACGCAGCTAGCGAACTCGCGGAAGGCGATCAATATTATTTACCTTTGTCCCCGTTATGACAATCCAGGTCTTAAAATCAAAAATCCATAGGGCGAAAATTACGCAGGCCGAACTGCATTATGTGGGGAGTATTACCCTCGATCCCGACCTGATGGATGCCGCTAATCTGATTGAAGGTGAGAAGGTTCATGTGCTGAATATCAATAACGGCGAACGCCTCGAAACCTATGTGATTACCGGCCGCCGGGGTAGCGGTGAGGTCTGTATCAATGGTCCCGCCGCCCGTAAAATGCACGTGGGCGATATGGTGATCGTGATTTCGTATGCAAGCATGGATTTTGAAGCGGCGAAGTCCTTTAAACCCTGGCTCTGTTTCCCCGATGCTGAAAATCGTCCGGTAAAATCTTGATTACCATTGATTAGCGCGTTAAAAAACCTCGTTTTTCTGGCCATCGGAGCCCTCTTGCTCTGGCTCACGTTCCGCCATCAGGATTTTTCTGTGGTATGGGAGAAGGTGAAAACAGCCGATCCTTTCTATATTTTCCTCTGTTGCCTTTGTTCAATCGCTGCTCTCATCAGCCGGTCGATGCGCTGGTTGCAGCTGACAGAACCGCTTGGCTATAAACCCCGGCTTTCGTCTGCTTATCACGCTTTGATGTTCGGTTATCTGGCCAATATGGCGATTCCGCGTTTGGGCGAGATCTCCCGTTGCGGTGCGCTCAGCAAAAGTGATGAAGTACCTTTCGAGAAACTGATAGGTACGGTGATCGTGGAGCGTCTCCTGGATGTGGTGTTGCTGGCTACATGTATCGGCCTTACAGCTATGCTGGAATTCGACCGCCTGGGTGGATTTCTCTATACCGAAATCCTCGAACCGGCAATCCAGAAGGTGGGGAACGCTACTAATCTGATCCTGATCCTGCTGGTGCTGGCCATCGCCGGTATCGGTTTGATCATCTGGCTGTTCCGAATGCCATCTCCTCCAAATTTTGTACTGAAAATCAGGAAGTTAATGTCGGGTATTGGAGATGGATTGAAGAGTATCAGCGGTGTCAGGAACAAGCAGTTGTTCGTGTTTCATACGGTGTTTATCTGGGCTATGTACTTCCTGATGAGCTACTTCTGTTTTTTCGCACTACCTGAAACGAAGGATCTCGGGGCCCCGGCTGCTCTCTTTATTATGGTTCTGGGTGGTATAGGCATGACAGCTCCGGTACAAGGCGGCATTGGAACCTACCATCTTCTGGTTTCCCGCGGTCTCCTCCTCTACGGACTCACGGAAACCGACGGATTGGTGTATGCTACAATGAGTCATACTGTTAGCACGTTATTGTTGATAATTCTGGGAGCGATTTCCATGCTGGCACTCTTCTTTTGGGTGAAAACCCGTAATTCTGCAATACAATGAGCCATCTGCGCAGCATCGAAAAAAAGGTGATGGATTCGGTCGCCCTGACGGATCAAATCCGGATGTGGAGGGATCAGGGATGTAAGATTGTGTTCACGAATGGCTGTTTTGATATCCTCCACCTGGGTCATGTGGACTATCTGGCCCGTGCAGCTGACTTTGGTGACAAAATGATCATTGGGTTGAATACAGATGCCTCAGTTTCGCGTATTAAAGGTCCTACCCGGCCGATTAATGACCAGCGGTCAAGAGCCATGGTGCTCGCCTCTCTGGGATTTGTATCTGCCATTACGTTCTTCGACGATCCTACCCCTTACGAACTCATCAAACTGGTACAGCCAGATGTCCTGATCAAGGGCGCCGACTATAAACCGGAAGAGATTGTAGGCTATGATATCGTGACTGCCCGTGGCGGAAATGTGCAAACCATCCCCTTTGTGGACGGTTATTCCACCACAGCCATCGAACAACGTATCCGGGCAGCAAAAAACTGACAATTGTAATATTTCACCTAAATTTAACCGTACCTTTGATCGAAAGGGACGGTATAAAGACTCAAAAACAAATCAGACGCATGAAAAATCTTTTATGGATCCTGACAGGCCTTCTGTCTATGACCTTCGTAAGCTGCGAGCAGAATGATCTCTTATTGTCGGAGAAGAAGCTGGAAGAAAAGATTCAGACCTCATGGAAAGTGCTATATGCCAATAGCAACGATTCTCATGAAACCTGGAGCTTTGCTGATGGCACCGTCAGCATTCATTTGCAGAAGTATTACCAGAATGGTACCATGTCAATGGATACAGTTCTTACCGGTGATTACTCAATCGACGCCCGTGTTTCAAAAGCTTATGTAAAGCTGAGTAACTTCACATTTGCTGATTCTACAATCGGTGCTACCAACTCAGGTTTCAAGGCTGTGGACCTTAACCGCGCCTGGACAATTGTAATGCTGGATGATAAAGTACTTTATCTTTCAGCGACCGATAATGCCGGTGCAATCCGTTCACTGGAATATATTAAGCAGTAAACAACGTCTGAAAGAATAAAAAAAGTCCGGGGTTTTCACTCCGGACTTTTCCGTTTAATGCCGTTTTTACGGTTGTTCAGCGTTGATTGCTCTTTTGGTATCAGTTGATAATGTCCATTTCCTGGATAAGACGTTGTGCTCCGGCAAATTTTTCAACGATAAACAGCGTATACCGGATGTCGAGTGTTACATTTCTGCATATTTCCGGATTGAACAGAATGTCACTCATGGTTCCTTCCCAAACACGATCATAGTTGGTTCCGATGAGTTGTCCGAATGCATTGAGTACCGGACTTCCTGAATTTCCGCCGGTGGTATGGTTGGTAGCGATGAAAGCTACAGGTACAGTACCGTTCACCGCATACCGTCCGTAGTCTTTCTTTTTATAGAGTTCAATCAGACGTGCAGGTACATCGAATTCTTCATGTCCCGGAATGTATTTTTCCATGAGTCCGTCGAGGGTGGTGTGATAATCGTAACGAACAGCATCTCGTGCATCATACCCTCTTACCTGACCATAAGCCAGACGCAGCGTACTGTTGGCGTCCGGATAGAATTTTTTATCGGGCTGCATCTCCCGCTGACCGGCCATGAAGATTCGGTTGAGACGGGCCAGTTCGGCATTGAGGGCGGTCACTTTGTCGGCTATGCGTGAACGATAGAAGGTGATCAGCTCATCGGCCAGACGGTAAGCAGGGTCTTTTTTCAGTGCTTTGCCACAGGCTGCCGGATCTTTGGTGAAGAGTTTTGCCAGCTGATCACCGTTGTCAAGAACACTTTTTGCAAAGAGATCGGTGGCCATCTTCACGAAGTCGTATTTATAACGGCTGCGCAGATCCGTAAAGTAAGATGGTTTGAGAGAGTCGGGCACGGATGCATTGAAGATCTCCAGCAGTGAAGCCGCCATTTTACAATCGGTAGGAGCATCGTAGTCTTTAAAATAGCCCTCAAGTCCGCCTTTTACACCTCTGTACTCTTTGTTGATTGCTGCTGTGTCTGGTTTTTCTTTTCCGGCCAGGTCAGTAAAGTTTTTCATCCCCACAGCAAAAGACAGAATCTCCACGCCCAACGCCGCTTCAGCATAGAAATCATTGGCAGAGAGATAAGGGCGGTTACCGGCATAGAGTTTTTCAAGGGCGGGCAATACAAATCCGTATTTTTTATTGAGTTCGGGATCTTTGGTGCACCAGGCCTTGAAATCGGTTTCGAAGTAGCGTTTTTTCTGTAATCCATCCGCCGCTTCAAGCCCCTTGCTTTCACCTTTCCATTTTTTCCATCCATTGCTTACACCACTTTGTTTGTCGGCATATTTGAGGTGGAGAGCTTCGCTGCTGCGCATGGCTTCTCCCATAATGCGTAGCCGTTCATCACGTACACGGATACGGTTGGGATTGGTGACTTCGAGTATTGTTTGCAATTGGTACGAGGAGATGTATTCCTGTGTGCGGCCCGGAAATCCGTAAACCATCGTAAAGTCTTCCGGCTGTACCCCTTTAAGGCTGATGGAGAAGAAGTGCCGTGGCTTGAAGGGTACATTTTTATCGCTGTATTCTGCCGGTTTGTTTTCTGCGTTGGCATACACCCGGAACATAGAGAAATCTCCTGTGTGCCGCGGCCACATCCAGTTGTCAGTATCTCCACCAAACTTCCCGATGGCAGAGGGTGGCGCACCCACCAGACGTACATCTTTGAACGTTTCGGTTACGATGAGATAGAATTCGTTGCCGCTGTAAAACTGCCGTACCCTGGCTTCGTAATGTGTGCCTTCAATGGCGTTCTTTTCGAGACGCGCAGAGATCTCCTTGATCTTTGCAGCCCGCTCACTTTCCGCGAGCCCTTCCAGCGAAGTGAATTCTTTCGTCACATCTTCAATACGGATAATAAAGGTGGCGGTTAAACCCGGACAGGGCAGCTCCTCCTGCGGACTCATGGCCCAGAATCCGTCACGGAGATAATTATGCTCCAGTGTACTGTGACCTTGTATTTCACTGAATCCGCAATGATGATTTGTAAGAAGTAATCCCTGAGAAGATATAATTTCTCCTGTACATCCACCACCGAACAACACGACGGCATCTTTCAGACTGTTTTTGTTAACGCTGTAGATTTCTTCTGCAGGAATCTGTAATCCTTTCAGTCGCATTTCTGCTGCATTGAGCTGTTGTAATAACTGTGGGAACCACATGCCTTCATCAGCTGATACAGTGCGGGTGAGAAGCAGTAAAACAAGGAATAACGTGGAGGTTTGTTTTTTCATCGGCGTTAAATGTCGGGTAAAAATAAAAAACCCCGCCGATCAGGCAGGGTTTTTTGTAGTCATATAAGGATTAGAAGGGCAAATCGTCCATTGTTTCTCCATCACCTGAACTTGTTGTGGTCATCGCAGGTGCGCCAATACCGGTATCCACCGGAGCTCCGGCCGATGCTCCGTCAGCAACCGACGCTCTCCAGGGACGTACGTCCGTGTACCAGCGGCCATTGTATTCACGCGATTCAACACGGAAGTTAATTTTAAGACGTGTTCCGGGTGCAAAGGAACGGAAGGTAGCAACCATATCACCCCATGCACTCATGCATACTTTTTTCGGGTATTGTTCTTCCGTTTCAACGATAATATCCTGCTTCACCCAGGGACCGTTTTTTCCCTGTCCTGTCTGCTCCGGAAGAGAGTACAGTACTTTGGCTGTAATTTCGAGACTCATAATAAATGTTGATTATAGAATTTCAAAGGTATGAAATGAACGCGTTCGGCGCCCGGTTTCGTGTCCCCGGAAATTCAATTTGTTTATAATTTTTTTAACCAGCGACAAAGATACTTCGCTCCTGAATAAACCACCGTTTGTTAAACGCTTATAATCATTTGTATACGTTTGAAAACGGGTAGGAGAGAATGAACGTTAAAACCGATAATTACGAATGGGTCGCCTGAATACCTTAAGCATAGTCATCAATACCCCCAAGGGGTTCACACCTGCTGCACTACCTGAAGTATAGCTTTTTAAACCCCGAAGGGGTTTACACCTGCCGCAATACTTGATGTACAGCTTATAAAACCCCGAAGAGGTTGAACAAAAGATCTTTCGATCAAAGCCCGAAGGAGAACACCGGCCTTATGTATCCACGAAAGGTATAGATGTCATTGGTAGTCCATGGCGTTGAGATCTCGCATATATTTGAAATCGCCATGATCAATAAAGCTCCCGTCACCTCTGGACAGCTTTGTATTCATCTCCTCTAAAAAAAAGAGGCCGCCTCGTTCTGAGACAGCCTCTTCTGTATTTGCTGATTGATCAGAATTTACCGGAAACTCCGAAGCTCAACCAGGCAATGTTGTAACCAAGTTCAGAGAATACACCGAACTTGTCACTGAACATATAACGAACACCACCGTAAGCGCTGGTAGTGAATCCGCCTACTGAAGTTTCAGCAAATAAACTCTCGGTCACCGTAGCATCATTTGATTTGAACTTTGCACTGGCAACATTGTAGCCTGCCATAACACCAGCATACAGATCAATCTTATCATTTTCAAGGAAGTGATACGCCCCGCGTGCACCAATGATCAGATAAGAATAGGTCCAGGAGTATTCGTAAGAAAAATAATTGGCAGTGTATTTAGATGCCGTGTAACCAATACAACCTCCCAGACCAATTCTGTTGGTTGCGCTAAGTTTTAATGGCATTTCAAATGAAGCGTGGATCGGAGGAATTGTCATGTCAGAACTTGATGCATAATACGGACTTCCGATCCCGATTCCGCCCTGAATGAATTTTGATTCACCGTCCCATACCTGGGCTTGTGCAGCTACCGCAAGTGATGCCACCGCGAGTAACGTAAAGAGAATTTTTTTCATAATGATAATTTGTATTTAGGTTAGTGCGACAAAGCTAACCCTTACACTGTTAACCTGCAAACAGATATCAATTATTTACTAACCTTTATTTTAACAGGGAGATACTCTGCTTCATGAAGCGTGATAATGCCTCTCCTTTGAGTAATCCCTGCGCCAGTAAACCCAGGTCAATTGCGTGTTGTAGCATATTCTTCTGTGATTCAGGGTTTTCTTCCTGAAGAATATGGGTCATTACCGGGTGGTTTTCATTGATGATGACCTGATAACTGTCGGGCATCTCTCCCATAAAACCATATCCTCCGCCCATCGCCGACATCTCTTTCATCCTGCGCATGAATTCAGGACGTGTAACCAATACCGGTGCATCACCGGCGGTTAACGGAGTCAGAATCACCTGATAGTGTTGTTTGTCAATCAGATTTTCGGCTATGCCTTTGAGTGAGTTTTTCTGTTCCTCACTGAGTGTAGAAGGGCTGGTTTCTTCTTTCTGAATCAGTTTGTCAATCGTATCAGCATCAACACGTACAAAAGATGTTTTTTCCAGTTTGCTTTCGAGGAAATTGACGAAGTGGCTGTCAATTATTCCATCCATCCACAAAACATCATACCCTTTGTTTTTTGCCGTTTCGATATACAAATGCTGTTCTTCCGGTTGTGTGGTGTATAGATGTATCAGCTTGCCTTCTTTGTCTGTTTGTACCGGAGTGATCAGTGTTTTGTACTCTTCAAAAGTGAAGTACTTGCGGTCAGTGTTGCGCAGCAGACAGAATTTCTGCGCACGTTCGTTGAATTTTTCTTCACTGAGCATGCCGTATTTAATGAATACACCAATGTCGTCCCACTTGCTTTCGAAATCGGTTCTGTTTTCTTTGTAAAGCTCTTCGAGTTTATCAGCTACTTTCTTGAGAATATGATTGCTGATTTTCTTTACGTTACTGTCACTTTGTAGATAACTGCGTGATACGTTGAGCGGAATATCGGGTGAATCAATTACGCCATGAAGCAGGGTAAGGAAATCAGGAACGATGCCTTCTACGGCGTCGGTCACAAAAACCTGACGGCAGTACAACTGGATTTTGTTTTTCTGTACTTCCAGATTCTTTTTGAGACGGGGGAAATAGAGTATCCCCGTCAGATTGAACGGATAATCTACGTTGAGGTGAATCCAGAAGAGTGGCTCTTCGGCAAAGGGATAGAGTTCGCGGTAAAAGTTTTTGTAATCTTCGTCAGTGAGATCGGCTGGTTTTTTTGTCCAGGCCGGTTCGGTATTGTTAATTTTCTCTCCTTCAAAACGGATCTCTACGGGTAAAAAGCCACAGTATTTTTTAAGCAACGTGCGGATGCGCTCTTTTTCAAGAAATTCGGACGATTCTTCATTGATGAAGAGCTTGACTTCTGTCCCCCGGTCGTTGCGGGGATCAGCGGTGAGACTGTACTCCGGACTTCCGTCGCATGACCAACGCACTCCGTCGCTTTCTTCGGCTTGCCACGACCGTGAGTGAATTTCTACTTTGTCAGAAACCATGAAAGCCGAGTAAAACCCTAATCCGAATTTGCCGATCAGCTGGGCCGGACTCTGGTCCTTGTATTTGTTTACGAATTCTTCTGCTCCACTGAACGCGATTTGGTTAATATACTTTTCAATCTCCGCTCCGGTCATCCCGATACCCCGGTCAATAACACTGAGTGTCTTGTTTTCTTTGTCGAGTTTTACTTCTACGTATAGTTCCCCGGTTTCTACAGGTTTTTCAGCCAGCACATTCAGTGTCTTCAGCTTCTGAGTGGCGTCTACTGCATTGGCTACCAGTTCCCGCAGAAAGATTTCATGATCACTGTAAAGGAATTTTTTGATGATCGGAAAAATGTTTTCCGTTTGAACGTTGATTTTTCCCTGTTGTACAGTCATAGTCGGTTTTGTTGTTAATTCTTCTTGATTTTCCAGGCGCAAAACTACTCAATAGCGGTGCCAAACCCTCATTCCTGCCATTTTGACCCACGATTTTATGACATTCGCCAAAATGTACTGCAGATTTGAAAAACGACTGATTTTCGGATAGTTTTCATCGCTAACCGCCTGTAAATCTGCATAGTTTTGTGAGAGATTTCAGGGAACTTTTTTCCCGGATTTCAGTATAAGAGATGTGCTGAAATACCCGCTTGTGATTGGTGAGTTTCGGTGCTTTAAAAATGAACATGACTACGTACAGAAATATTCACAGCTGGGTTGAGGCAAGGGTGATACAACATCCTGATCGTACCGCAGTTGCTTTCGGGGAGCAAACATTATCGTATCGCGAACTGAATGATCGTGCCAATTGTATGGCCGCTGCTATCATGGCTGCAGGTCCGGTTAAGGGTGGCTATGTGGGCATCTGCCTCGAGCGCTCTGCCGATCTCATGGCCGCTATCCTGGCGGTGCTGAAAACCGGTGCTGCCTATGTGCCGTTTGATGTGGAGTACCCCGCTGAACGCCTGCAGTACATGGCGTCTCTCAGTGAAATTCCGGTTATGGTGACGTCTGCTGCATTGCGTCAACGGTTGCCGCAAGGCAATTACCGGGTGGTTACCGTGGAGGAAATTGCGGCAGGTGAAGTGCAAAATCCACAGGTGGAAACAACACCTGACAATGCCGCGTATGTCCTCTTTACTTCTGGTTCTACCGGACAACCAAAAGGCGTTCAGCTTCCGCACCGCGCTTTGCTCAATCTTATCGACTGGCAGTTAAAGAATACAGGTGTTCACGATAACGGTCGTACACTGCAGTTTGCTCCCGTTAGTTTCGATGTGCATTTTCAGGAGATCTTTTCGACCTGGTGTGATGGTGGTTGTATCTACCTCATCAATGATGAAACACGCCTGAATGCACTGGCGTTATTGCAATATATCAGTCGCTATAAGATTGAGCGGTTGTTCCTGCCTTTTGTCGCACTGAACAGCCTCTGCGATTTATCGCGGCATGCCGATGAGTTACCTGTTTCGCTGAAGGAAATTATCACCGCCGGTGAGCAGTTGCAAACGACCCCGGCATTGGTGGAGTTTTTTACCCGCATTCCGCTCTGTTCGCTGCATAATCATTATGGCCCGACAGAGACACATGTTATTACCGCTTATACCCTGAAAGGTGATCCGAAAGAATGGCCTTTGCTGCCTTCGATCGGGACACCGGTGCAGGGAACCGAAATTTACCTTCTCGATGAGCAAGGGAAACCGGTGAAGGATGGGGAAGAGGGAGAACTCTTCGCCGCCGGTGTTTGCCTCGCAGATGGTTATCTGCGCAGAGAAGATCTTACTACAGAACGTTTCATCCCGAATCCTTTTAAAAAAGGTGAGCGGATGTATAAAACCGGTGATCTCGCGAAGCGGATGCCCGATGGAAATATTCAGTACCTGGGCCGTATCGACGGTCAGGTAAAAGTGCGCGGTTACCGCATTGAACTGGGTGAGATAGAGGTGGCCGCCGGCCGTTTCGATCAGGTGGTGCAGACCGCTGCTACCGTCAGGGAAGATAAACCCGGGGAGAAAAAACTGGTGGTGTACCTCGTCATGAACGAAGGTCACCAGCTAAACGTGAAGGATATCCGAAATTTCCTGCACAGCCGCCTGCCCGACTATATGATGCCTTCGGCTTTTGTGCAGCTGAAGAATCTGCCACGTACTCCGAGCGGTAAAATCGATCGCCGTGCCTTGCCGGCTCCCGATACCAAGCGCCCCGAACTGGGCATACCGTTTAAAGCACCTGCCAATGACCTGGAGAAGTCGATTGCGAAGCTCTGGTCATCTCTGCTGAACATTGAACCGATCGGTACACTTGATAATTTCTTTGACCTCGGTGGAAATTCACTGCTGGCACTCCAGTCAGCTGCTTTGCTGAAAGTGGAAACCGGAATGGAAGTTTCGGTCATCCGTATCTATCAGTATCCGACAGTCTCCACCCTGGCGAAAGCACTCGGTGGTGATAACGACGGACATTCACTCAATGAACAGATGCTTCAGCGTGCTTCCGCACGAAATAATAACAGCTCCGATCCGCTGAAAGATGCTGTGGCCGTAATTGGTATGTCACTGCGTTTCCCCGGTGCAGAGTCAGTGGAGGAGTTCTGGAATAACCTCGTTAACGGTGTGGAGAGTGTAACGAAGTTTACACCCGAAACACTCGACCCGTCATTACCTGCTGATCTGGTCAATGATCCGAATTATGTTCCGGCCCGTGGCATCATGAAAGATGCAAAAGGCTTCGACGCCGCCTTCTTTCAGATGAATCCCAATGTGGCCAGGGTAACAGATCCGCAGCAACGCAATTTCCTCGAACTTTCGTGGAATGCGCTCGAGCATGCAGGCTACAGTCCCAATAAATTTAACGGCCTTATCGGTGTATTCGCCGGTATCGGAAACAATACATACTATCTGAACAATGTGCTGCCGAACAAGGACGCAATCAACCGCGTGGGTTCGTTTCTGGCCATGACGCAGAATGAAAAAGATTATATCGCGACCCGTGTGGCCTATGAGCTCAATCTCAAAGGTCTTGCGGTGAGCGTGCATACAGCCTGTTCAACTTCATTGACTGCGATCGCACAGGCCTGTGAAGCGCTCCGAAACCGTGAGTGCGACATGGTGCTGGCGGGTGGTGCTTCGGTGACCGCTCCGATCAACAGCGGACAACGCTACGAAGAAGGCGCGATGTATTCCAACGACGGTCATACCCGCACGTTCGATGCACAAGCCCGTGGAACCATCTTCAGTGATGGAGCAGGAGTCGTAGTATTGAAACGCTACGAAGATGCACTTGCGGATGGCGATACGGTTTACGCACTGGTACGTGGCGCCGCCCTCAATAACGATGGCAGCGAAAAAGGAAGCTTTACCGCACCCAGTGTCAGCGGACAAGCGGCCGTGATCAGCATGGCGCAGGCAATGGCCGGTGTGGATGCTTCTTCAATAACGTATATCGAAACGCACGGTACTGCGACACCGTTAGGTGATCCGATTGAAGTGGAAGGGCTCACCAAGGCATTCCGCGAACAAACTACCGATAAACAGTTTTGCGCACTTGGATCGGTGAAGACCAACTTTGGTCACCTCACCGCTGCTGCGGGAGTTGCGGGATTCATCAAAACCGCGCTCGCTCTCTATCATAAAACATTACCTCCGAACCTTCACTATACGACACCCAATCCGCAGATCAGTTTTGAATCGACACCGTTTTATGTGAACGATAAGCTGCGCACCTGGGATACGGACCGGCTTCCGCGCCGCGGAGCTGTGAGCTCGTTTGGTGTGGGTGGTACCAACGCACATATCATTCTCGAAGAAGCGCCGGAAGTACACCGCCCTTCTCCCGAACGGAGTAAACACCTTATTCAGCTTTCTGCAAAAACAGAAACCGCACTGCAGCAGCGTCTCCGCCATTTTGCTCAGTTTCTGCAAACCCATCCGGATGTTAATCTCGCCGATGCAGGGTTCACCTTGCAGACCGGCCGATATGATTTCCAGCACCGCTGGTTTGGTACAGGCAGCGATGTGGCGGATATGATTCATGTGCTGAATGGCGGAGATAATAAACGCAGTGCCGGATTGCAGATGAAACAGGCTGCCGATGGGGTTGTTTTTATGTTTCCCGGACAAGGATCACAATACATCGGTATGGGGTCTGTCCTCTACCGCGATGAAATTGTGTTCAAGGAAGCTGTTGACCGTTGCGCCACGCATTTACAACCGATCCTCGGCCGCGACCTGCGCGAAGTGATGTTCGCTGCAGAAGGAAATGCGGATGCAGAACAACTGCTCAAACAAACCTACTGGACGCAACCCGCTCTATTTACCATTGGTTATAGCCTCGCGCAGCTCTGGATGAGCTGGGGCATCAAACCGGCGGCCCTCATCGGACACAGCATCGGTGAGTTTGTAGCGGCCACCATCGCCGGAGTATTTTCACTCGAAGATGCGCTAACGGTAGTGGCCAGCCGAAGTAAGCTCATGCAGGATTGTCCGGGTGGCGCTATGCTATCAGTACGACTCCCGGAGAAAGATATTCTCCCGCTGCTCAATAACCATGTTTCCATCGCCGCGGTGAATGGTCCGCAACTCTGTGTTGTGGCCGGACCGCACGACGAAATACAGAAACTCCAGCGCCAATGGGAGAGCCGTGAAATTATGTGCAAGCCCTTGCACACTTCTCATGCATTCCACTCGCCGATGATGGATCCTGTAGTGGAACCCTTCCTGAAGGTAGTGGAGAAAGTGCAACTCAATGCACCGGCTGTTCCGATTTTATCTACAGTAGATACGGTATGGCTCAGCGATGAACAGGCGAAAAACCCGAAATACTGGGCCGGACATCTCCGCGCTACTGTACGGTTTGCAGAAGGCGTAAAAGCTCTCTGGGCCGACAAGCCGGGACATCTCATGCTCGAACTGGGCCCCCGCAACACAGCATCTACACTCGCACGCCAACAGGCCATCGACCCGAAAACACAGAAGGCTGTTTCATCACTCGGAGAAACAGCTGTCAACGACGCTGAATGGACACATCTCCTCAGCGCCATCGGACAACTCTGGCTCAATGGTATCACGATCGATTACAAAGCCTTTTATGCACTCGAACAACGGAAACACATTCCGCTGCCGGGATATCCCTTCGAACATAAAGAATACTGGCTCGATCCACCTGCCACACATGCAGCAGTACAACAACAACAACCGGCAGCCTATCAGCAATGGCAACCGGCAGTCATCGAACAACAACCGATGACCACCATCACAGAAAACACACAAAGTACAATTTCTCAAGATAACAATACACACATGTCACAACGAAAGGAAAGATTAATCAAAGAGATTTCCGAAATTCTTGAAGAGGCCTCCGGAATGGAACTGGAAGGTGCAGACCGCAATGCAGGTTTTGTAGAGTTAGGCCTCGACTCGCTCTTCCTCACATCGGTGGCCCTTACGCTCACAAAAAAATACGGAGCCAAGGTGACCTTCCGACAACTCAATGAAGATCTCTCCACGCTCAATAGCCTGGCAGAGTATTTCGATCAGCAGTTACCGGCAGAAGCTGCAGCACCGGCACCACAGCCGCAACAACAGCAGATGCAACAGCCGGCAATGCAACAGCCGGCAATGCAACAGCCGGCAATGCAACAGCCAATGATGCAGCAACCGATGATGCAACAGCCGATGATGCAACAGCCGATGATGCAACCCGCCGGCGGTAATAACTGGCAATGGCAGATGGCGCAGCAGATGATGATGATGCAACAGCAGATGATGATGATGATGACGGGTATGGCCATGCCACAAATGCCTGCATCACCTGCACATGCACCTGCTCCTGCTGCTGCTCCTCCTGCTCCTTCAGCTGCAAAACCGGTTTCCGACAGCGGTTTATTTGTAAATGCGGAAGAAGAGAAAGAAGTCAAGAAACCTTTCGGCGCCGTTGCCCGCATTGAGAAAACAAACTCCGGACAATTCACTCCTGAGCAACAGCAATGGATGGCCAATTTTACAAAAGCCTTTAACGCACGTACTGCGAAGAGTAAAGCCTATACACAGGAACATCGCGCTCATCTGGCCGACCCCCGTGTTGTTACCGGTTTCAAGCCGCACCTCAAAGAGCTCATCTACCAGCCGGTGGTGAACCGCTCACTGGGTTCGCGCATCTGGGATATCGACGGCAATGAATACATCGACATTTTGAATGGCTTTGGTTCGAACATGTTCGGACACAATCCGGATTTCATTGTGAAGGCAATCGAAGAGCAACTTAAAAAAGGATATGAACTCGGACCGCAGCACGATCTGGCCGGTGATGTGGCAAAGATGATTTGCGAACTCACGAATTTTGATCGTGCCGGACTCTGCAATACCGGTTCTGAAGCGGTACTCGGTGCCATGCGCATTGCTCGTACTGTAACCGGCCGATCCACCATTATCAGCTTCAACGGATCATACCATGGTATCAACGACGAAGTCATTGTACGTGGAACGAAAAAGCTGAAACCTATTCCTGCAGCAGCCGGAATCATGTCCGACTCCGTGAAAAACATGCTGGTGATCGACTATGGTACACCAGAATCGCTCGAGATCATCCGCCAACATGCACACGAAGTAGCAGCAGTACTGGTTGAGCCGGTACAAAGCCGTCGTGCGGATTTTCATCCGAAAGAGTTTCTGCAGGAAGTGCGTAAAATCACTCAGGAAAACGGATGTCTCCTCATCTTTGATGAAGTGATCACCGGTTTCCGTGCATTGCCCGGCGGAGCACAGGAATACTTCGGTATCAAAGCCGATCTCGGAACATACGGAAAAGTAGTTGGTGGCGGTATGCCAATCGGTGTCATTGCCGGCAAGAAAGAATACATGGATGCGCTGGATGGCGGATTCTGGCAATTTGGAGATGCCTCTGTTCCTGAAGCCGGTGTCACTTATTTCGCCGGTACCTTCGTGCGACATCCGTTTGCACTGGCTGCAGCGAAAGCATCGCTCCTGCACATGAAAGAAAAAGGTCGTGAGTTGCAGGAAACACTGAACCGTAACACCGCCTGGCTGGCCAACGAAGTCAATACCTTCACTGAAAAACTCAAAACACCATTCCATCTCGTCCATTTTGGATCATTATTCAAGCCGAAGTACGATGCGGATATGGCCCATATTGATCTGCTCTATCTCGTGTTGCGACACAAAGGAATTCACGTGTACGACGGTTTCCCTTGTTTCCTGACCGAGGCTCATACACGTGAGGATATTGAGCAGATTGCCCGTAGCTTCAAAGAAGCGTTGCTGGAACTTGTTGAAAACGGGTTTATTCCCGGTACTGCTACCGGAATTAAAGTGAATGGAGTAGCTTTACCTTTCGGAATGGTTTTTGATGCAAACAAGCCTCCCGTACCGGGGGCAATGTTAGGCAAAAACCCCGACGGTTCACCCGGCTGGTTTGTGCCGGATCCCGCCCGCCCCGGCAAATACCTTAAACTTAACCTGAACTAACCGCTAGAGACCTCTATGTCCATACATCCTTCGGGTTTCACTTTTGAAGCTGTCGAATTTGATCCGTTTGCATCGCTGGTGGTGCAGGTGCCTTCTACAGAAGCACAACGGGAGATTTTCACTTCCGTTCAACTCGGTGGCGACGGTGCCAATTGCGCCTACAATGAATCCGTCACGATTCAGTTGTCCGGTCCGCTCAACCGTGAGTACCTCCGTAAGTCATTTGAGCAGGTAATTCATCGCCATGATGCCTTGCGTGCTGTTTTTACTGACGATGGTACGGGTATTACCGTAGCTCCGTATGTTGTAACTCCCTGGGAGGAAGTGTTTGCAGGAAGTTATGAGGACCCTTCACTGGTAATAGCAAAATTTGCACGTGAAGCTACCCTCCATGCATTTAACCTTTCAAAAGGCCCGCTGATCCGCGCTTTACTGATCATCTTCAACGATCACGAACATGCGTTGATTATTACCGGTCACCATATCATCTGTGATGGGTGGTCATTGAGTCTGCTCATCCGCGACATGAGTGAATACTACTCGGCAGCATTGAAGCAACGATTCCCGGGACTTGAGCAGCCGATCTCTTTTGCCGCATACGCTACTGATCAGGAACAATACCGTCATACGGCCGAACAATCTGAAACGGAAAACTACTGGATCAACCAGTACCAGGGAGATATTCCTGTAGTAGAGTTTCCAAATGATTTTACACGCCCGGCCCTCCGTAGTTTTCATGCGAAGCGGATTGATGTGCCGGTTCCGGCCGAAACAGTAAATGCATTGCGACAGCTCAGTCGTAAAACAAATACATCGTTTGTTACGCTGATGCTCGCGGCTTTTGAAAGTTATCTCTACAGGGTAACCGGACAACAGGAACTGGTGGTGGGATTACCGGCCGCCGGACAAAATGTTGAAGGATTATACAATCTCGTTGGCCATTGTGTTAACCTGCTGCCGTTGCGCAGTACTGTTGATCCGCAGTTGCCGTTTACCGAATACCTCAAGACACGCCGGAAGTATATGTTTGATGCCTTCGATCATCAGCAGTTTACGTTTGGAAGTCTGATTCAGAAGCTGAATATCCACCGCGATCCGTCAAGAATTCCACTGGTACCAGTGGTGATGAATGTAGATATTGGTTTTACGGAGGGTTTCCATTTTGAAGGATGCCAGTTTAAGGTCAGCACCAATCCGAGATTCTTCGAAAACTTCGAAATCTTCCTTAACGCTTCCGGCTCCGGCGATGTGCTGGTACTCGAATGTACATTCAACAATGACCTTTTCGAGGAGTCGATGATGCGCAGAAGGATGGAGGAGTTTATCAGCCTGATGAAGGGAATTGTGGCGGCACCGGAGGGTACGATAGCAGGCTATAATATTGTCACCGATGAGGAGCTGAAGTTCTTTAACCGTGTCAATGCCACTTCGATTAATTTCGAAAAACCCTATGGTATTCATGAGTGTATCGAAGCTGTAATGCCGTTACTCCGACGTCAGCATACTGCTATTGTCTCAGGTGGGAAAACGATTTCTTACGAAGAACTGAAAGACTTCTCTGATTCACGTGCCGCTATTCTTCAGGCAAAAGGAATTGGTCCGGGTATGTACGTTGGCGTTTGTCTGCCCCGTATTTCCGAACTTCCAGCAGTGCTGGTGAGTATCATGAAAGCTGGTGCTGCTTACCTTCCGCTGGATCCCGGTTTCCCGGCCGATCGTCTTCACTACATGGTGGACGATTCTCAGGCCCCATTGGTGATCATCACACGCGAGTTGCAGAGTCAGTTGCAGTTTCCACAGGAGAAGATTGTTTATCTCGATGAATTGCTGAATACAGAGCCGGTTACCAATCTGATTCATTATCCGGTCACCGTTGATACCCCTGCCTATGTACTTTATACTTCCGGTTCAACAGGGAACCCGAAAGGTGTGTTGGTGAAACATTCGGGCGTGACCAATCTGCTGAATGATCTAGCACCGAAAATGGGCCTTGATCGTGAAGAACGGCTACTGGCCATTACCACCATTTCATTTGACATTTCAGTCCTTGAGTTGTTCATGCCATTGATGCATGGCGCTGCCGTCCATATCGCCACCAAGGAACAGGCCATGGACCCGGCCTGGATGGCGACGTATATTGAGCGGAACTCCATCCGTTTTCTACAGGCAACCCCTGCAACCTATGAACTGCTGTTTATGGGTGGCTGGAAAGGCAAACATGATCTGGCGGTTCTGTGTGGTGGTGAGGCATTGCGGATTGAGCTTGCGGAAAAATTGCTGCGCTGCACGAGAGAAATCTGGAACCTGTATGGCCCTACTGAAACCACAATCTGGTCAACTATTTCATTGGTGTCACATGAAACCCTGAACCGTAACAGGAATGGGATAATGAGTATTGGCCGACCTGTGGCGAATACTAAACTCTATATTATGGATCCTAACGGTCAGCCTTGTCCGATGGGTGTAGCTGGTGAGTTATGGATTTCAGGTACTGGTGTAGCGGTGGGTTATCTCAATCGGCCGGAACTGAATGCTGAGAAGTTTATTCCATCACCCGATGGCGTGGGGCTTGCGTACCGTACCGGCGACCGTGTGATGATGGATGCGGAAGGAAGATTCTACTTCCTGAATCGCCTCGACTATCAGGTGAAAATCCGTGGTTACCGGATTGAATTGGGTGAGATTGAAACAGCATTGAACAACTGCCCCGAAATCAGACAATCGGTAGTAATGGCTGTTCCGGATAAAAGCGGACAGAACTCACTCGTGGTCTGGTACACGGCCGCAGATGCTTCGCTCAGTGAAAATGATCTCGTTCAGAACTGCAGAACCCGGATGGCGGCCTCGCTGCCGGAATATATGATTCCTTCGCAGTGGGTGGTGATGACCGAATTTCCGCTTACGCCGAATGGAAAAATTAACAGAAATGCCTTGCCGAAACCCGGTGAACAGAAAGCCGATCGCCGTGACCGTGTTGACAATGATGAAGTGTTTACACCCATCCAGCAAACGATAAGGACACTCTGGGAAGATACTTTACAGGTTGAAAACATCCATCTCGATGATGATTTCTTCGAGCTGGGCGGACACTCTATCCTGGCAGTTAAGATCATGGTGGATCTTGAGCGTCTCACGAAAGTTAAACTGCCGCTCGCTGTTCTTTTCTCTTCACCAACAATCCGTAAACTAAGTGTGCTCTATGAAAGTCCCGAAACAGAAGAACACTGGAATCCGATTGTTCCGCTGAAAAATTCAGGACTCAATAAACCGCTTTATTTTGCGCATGGTATCAGCGGTAACGTTTTCAAGTATCATGCTTTGGCGCAGCGACTCGCTCACGAGCAACCCAGCTACGGTCTGCAGGCATATGGACTGAATGGAGTGGATATTCCGTTCCATGATATGGCGGAGATGGCCAGCTATCAAATTGATGCTATCCGCAAATTTCAGCCGATGGGTCCTTACTACCTGGCCGGTGGTTCCTTCGGAGGATACCTGGCTTTTGAGATGGCGCGGCAACTGAAAGCGCAGGGTCATGAAGTTCCGTTTGTATGTTTGTTTGATATCGATGCCGGTAAAAAGAAGGATTTTCTCCCGACTGGTGTGAAGCAGCTTGTAGATGTACAACTGAAGGCAGAGCGAATGGTGAAACGCGCTTTCGAACTCGCCATGGCCGATAAAGAAGAGCGTAACAAATATTTTGAAGCGCGAAAGAAAATGCAGCAGCGGAATAATGATATCGAATCATGGCTCGAGAAACATAAGATGGCCGAGATGATTGGTCAGGAATCTGCCGCCTATTTCCGCCGTATTGAAGAAGCCTGTCACGATGCGTTGATGAGTTATAAGATTCAGCCATATGAAGGTGATGTTCTCCTCATTCGCGCGCAGGAAGGATTCTTCAACAACGAATATGATGATGATCTGGGCTGGTCGCATTTTGTAAAGGGAAATGTAACGATGGAGATGGTGCATGGTGACCACAATTCTATTTTCTGGGAACCGAATGTGGATCAACTCTCCCTCGTCGTTTCGAACTATCTGCAGAAGGTGATCCGCTAAGATGCTTATTCAGCCGGTTACATTTCAGTCCGACGTTATTGTACACGCTCATCCGCTGCACCAACCGCTTATTTTGTTGCAACAAACCGGGAAACGGATTCCCGATCGTTCGTTACTCGCTGCCGACGAAGCAGAGAAAGCCGACAGGTTTGTAAAAGACGAAGACCGCAACGCTTTTATGATGCGCCGAACCACACTGCGCAGATTGCTTTCGGGCTGGTTGAACGTAGCTCCTCAGGAGATTACTTATTTGCACGAAGCACATGGAAAGCCGGTTCTGAAATCGTCGCCACTCCAATTCAACATCAGCAAAACGGCCGGACTCAACATCTATTATTTCGGACCGCAGGAAGCCGGTATTGATGTAGAACGTATTAACCCGCAACGGCGTTTTTCTGAAATCGAGTCAACACAACTGCATCCCGAAGAAAAGGTGGTTGTAAAAACCGACCTCGACTTTTTTGCCATCTGGACGAGAAAGGAAGCGATCCTGAAAGCCGATGGATCGGGAATAACGGATCACCTCGAACAACTCAATACCGCCCGACCCGGGGTGGTTTACCGGGGTCAACACTATCAGCTACAGACCTTCAGCTGCGATACTTTTGTATTCAGCTTTGCCTGCAAAGAAATTGAGGCTCCCGGACCTCTTTTTTTTCATGATTGAGCGGAATTGCCGCTTACCGGAACAAACCGGATTCTAATCGTATTCCTCGCTGTTAGAAAGACATAGCTGTCTTTTTTTGGTCGGAAAACCGTGAAAACGACCTTGTTTCGTGAAATATAAGTTGCAACGTATGATTTTGATCAGTAACTTTGATGGCCCTCATCCCTAAATTCTTACTGACCATGCATTTTAAGTCGCTTTACAATCTTCCCGGTATGGTTCGTCCGGAAGGTAAGCTTGTTAACCTCTTTAACAAGGTTTCCGCGAAGCTCGGATTTCCTTATAACCTTGTACGTACACCAGATGGTATGAACACCATGCATACACTGGAACAGCGCATGAATTTTATGTTGCTGACCATGCAGGTGATCAATGCTGAAGTGAAAGGCGAGTGGATTGAAACCGGATGTTTTGACGGGCAATCTGCGATGATTTTCCAGAAAGTACTGCAGAATTACTTCCCCGACCGATCGATGTGGCTCTATGATAATTTCCAGAGCAAATATGGGGTAGAGGGTAGCATTCGTGAGCGTCTGGAGAAAAATTTCAAATCGAATCTGTTGAACGATCCGCATATCTGTGCCGGCGATTTCTATGAAACCATTCCGGCGCAGTTACCACAACTGATTGCCTTTGGTCATATTGATTGTGGTTTCGGAGGTGAACCGGAAAAGCATAAGGAGATCATGTTGCATCTGCTTCGTAACATTTATCCAAGGCTTTCACCCAAGGCGGTATTGATCCTCATGGACTATCACGATCCGGATCAAACCATGAAAGGAGATGCAATCAATGCCGGTGTCAAACTGGCCTGCGATGAATTTTTCACGGATAAACCGGAAGAGGTATTTACCCTTTTCGGTAACAGGTACTCGCACGGGTATATCATCAAGAAATAATGAGTTTTTTGTTCCGGTCAACAGCCGTTAAACAGCCATCGTCGTGAAATCTACATCCGGATTTTCTCTAATGAACTTTGCAGGCAGGTGTTGTACCTTCCTGCTGGCACTGTTAATGGTGTATTCGGCCATGATCATGGCCTTTTCACGGATCAGCTTCGGTCATGTTCCATTGATCTTTCACATGACGCAAGGACTTGTTCTCAAAGGTGGGTATACCCATGCCCGACTCAACCAGTTTCGTAACGATCATCCGTATGACATTCTGATCTTTGGTTCATCACGCGCCAACAGAGGTATCGATCCTGCAGTTTTGGAGGCAGAAGGCTATTCAGCATATAACCTCGGCACCGACGATCAAACCCCGATCAATACAGAGGTAATGGTAAAGCATTTTACAAAACAGCAGAAGCCAAAGCTGGTTATTATCGATGTGTTTCATCTGGTCTTTACCACCAATCCGCTACCTTCCAGTTCCGACATCATCATGAATGCAGAGAACCGGGCATTGGCCTTCAATATGTTGACCAACTCTGGAGATATCCGCATGGTGAACAGTTTTGCAGTGCGGATGGCACTTCGTGATAATCCTCCTGTTTATGAAAGTACGGATACATTGTACAATGGGTTTCGCCGTAATAAACAGATTGGTGATGATTTACCAGCCGACCGGTTTTCATTTCATTTCAGAAATAAATCACTGGAATCGTTTGATCAGACACTTTGCTGGCTGGAGTGTCAGAAGATCCCTTATCTACTCGTTGCTCAACCCGAATATCCCGGAGCAGATAAGCGGTATGTTAAGGCTTTCGCGAAAGCAATAGCCCCCGTTCTGCAGCAACATAAAGCCACCATTTATAATCTGAACGAGACAGATCTTTCAATCGGCAAAAACAGTTTTTCAGACTATATTCATCTGAATACTGAAGGAGCACGTATTTTTACAACGTATCTGGTGCAAAAGATCCGGAATACGGGGGTTTAAACTACTGATTGGCAGTCCTGTTCTGAGACGCTAACCTTCTTGTCGTAATTCCGTAAAAATCAAGATTATTACCTTTGAAAACTGCAATATGCAGAAGAGGCAGTCGTTATACTTCAACAAACAATTATAGAACAACCCATGAAAGGTCAAAGTAAGAAGTGGATAGTGGTCGCGGGAATTTTTTCGCTCTTCAGTATGCACGGTAAAGCCCAGGATAATCCTCAGGCGCAAAAACTGGATGCATTACTGAATATGATCAGCTACGCGTATGTGGATACGATCGACCAGAAGAAGATTACCGAAGATGCTATTCGCACACTCCTTAAGGAACTGGATCCACATTCTGTATATATTCCTGCGGAAGATCTCAAGGAAACCAATGAGCCATTGGTAGGTAAATTCGAAGGAATCGGTGTTCAGTTCAATATTCTGGAAGATACGATCATGGTTACATCCACAATTTCCGGAGGACCATCAGAAAAACTGGGAATTCGTGCCGGCGACCGGATTGTGAATATAAACGATACGATAGTTGCGGGTATCGGAATTAAAAACAACGATGTGTTGAAGAAACTGCGTGGCGATAAAGGCACGAAAGTTAAAGTTGGTATTTTCCGTCGCGGCAACGCAGAACTGATGACGTTCAATATTACCAGAGATAAAATCCCGCTGTATTCAGTGGAGGCGTCCTATCAGGCAGCACCAGGTGTAGGTTATATCAAGATTTCACGCTTTGCCGACAGTACAGTAGATGAATTCCGGGAGGCTCTGGCCAAACTCAAGGAAACATATAAAATCCAAAGTCTTGTACTTGACCTCAGTGGTAACGGAGGTGGTTACCTGAACCGTGCTATTGAGCTGGCTGATGAATTCCTGAGTGGAGGAAAGAAAATCGTGTATACCGAAGGCCGCAATAATCCACGTCAGGAATCCTATTCTACTAACGTTGGCGGATGGGAGAAAGGACGTCTCATTGTGCTGGTAGATGAAAATTCCGCGTCAGCGAGTGAAATCGTAACCGGTGCCATACAGGACTGGGACCGCGGGCTGGTTATCGGCCGACGCACCTTCGCGAAAGGCCTGGTTCAGAAACCATACCCCCTTCCGGATGGTTCTGCGGTACGTCTGACCATCGCCCGGTATTATACCCCCAGCGGACGCTGTATTCAGAAACCTTATGCCCCAGGAGATGAAAATTATGAGATGGATATCAGCCAGCGATATGAACACGGAGAGTTGTACCATGCCGACAGCATTCGCTTCAATGATTCTCTGAAGTATAATACCAACGCCGGACGTGTGGTGTATGGTGGAGGCGGAATTATGCCGGATGTTTTTGTTCCGTTGGATACTTCACTCTCCAGTACCTACTATGATGAATTACGGCGTGCCGGTGTGTTGAATGATTTTACCTTGAATTATGTGGATGAAAACAGAAGTTTGCTGAAGGAGACCTACAAGGATATGTATGCGTTTAAAACCGGCTTTAATGTGGACGAAAACTTTATGAGCAGGTTCTATACATATGCTGAGAAAAAATCTGTTAAACGCAACGAAGAAGGAATGAAGCGTTCAGATAAGCTCATACGTGCCCAGCTGAAAGCTCTTGTAGCGCGCGATCTCTGGAATACTACGGCGTATTACTATGTGATCAACGATATCAATCAGTTTATGCAGAAAGCACTGGAAGCACTCGAAGACAAAACTTTCGAGAAAATGAAAATTGCAGAATCCAGGTAAACAGAAGAATAACTTGCCGGAAGGCTGTTGATCTTTGGATCAACAGCCTTATTTATTTTTAAACCAGGTGAATATCAGTGAAACTCCCAGCGGTAGCGGAATTTTGTTCCCGAGAAATATATTTTCAGAAGCCATCAGCTGATGCATAAAACCATTGGTAATACCTGGTGGTATAGTTTCGAAATCACTACCAGCCCCTTTTCTGCGGATCATTTTATTGAACAGATTCATGGTTTTCCTGGCCAGCAGTATCGGAACGAACAACCAGCAATTGAAATAGGAGGAGAAGCCTTCGGTGCCATCGGGAATCCGTTGAAACAACTTACGGACTTCCCGCATACGGTATCGGCGGAAATGATGGTTCACCACATCATGATGACTCCAGTGACTCATAAATGCCGGTACGGTAATCAACACTACACCGGTGTTTTTACAAACACGTTTCATTTCCCGGACGGCCAGTTCATCATTCTCTACATGCTCAATCACATCGAAGGCACAAACAAGATCGAAAGAGGAGGCATCAAACGGGAGTTCAGTAATGGATCCATGAATGATGTGAAGGCCGGTTCGTTCGCGTGTGAATTCGCAGCAAAATGGATCGTACTCCACAGAAGTGACCTGGCCAAACGCTGAGAGATATTCACTGCTACGGCCAGTACCGCAACCGATGTTTAAAATACTGACGGATTTATTTTGAAAGCGACCTGAAGTGAAAAGCGATTCCACCTGTTTCAGGATAATTTTTTCTCTGGCTGTAAACCACCAGTGTGTCCGCTCCAGGTCATAATAGACCTTATAATACTCTTTTTCCACGCAGTAGCAATGAACTTCAAAAGTAGAAGATTTTCCGATATCCTCGAATCGCAGATGAAAGAATGATTCGTGTCAGGTATATTTTCATGAATGTGTTCATTGGTTAACTTTAAGCCATGAAAACTGCCGCTTCCCTTATTCGTTTACTGGAGAACCTTCGTACTTCATTTGTTGCAGAGGATGTACGAAGAACAAAAGAGGTGCTACTTGCATTGCAGAAGGTGAAAACGTTTCCGCCTTCCGGTCTCCTTCAGTTGCATGAGACTTTATTATTTATTAAAGCGTTTCCATTCAATAGCGATCTGGCTGTTTTGGCCGATGAAAATCTCCGTTATCTTGAAAAATATCTCGTTAAGGAAGTCCGCCGGAAAAATGTTAGACTGATTAAATCGATAGAAAATTCCGGTATCAGCGGCAGCAAGGTGGTTGCAACATTTAGTTATGAGTTGATTCAATGTCTTGTAAAAACATACCCCGAAGCTGTGGTCTACGATTCCTGTTCCATAGATGCGGAAGAGTTTTTTACATTAATGCATACACTGTTACCCTCCCCCTTGAAAGAAGATTTTATGGAAGGCGGATGGGTTTCGGTGGATGAGTGGCTCGATGCTCTGTGCGGTAATGACCGCCAACGGAAATTGCAGCTTTTGCTTACTTTCTTCGATGAAGCCGGTATTCCCCGTCACCAGCGTGATTATCTTTTTGAGCGGTTGCAGCTATATGTGGAAGCCGATCTTGCAATGATGCCTTCACGGACTAATATTCTGTTACCCGTTGATCAGCCATTTATTCATGCAGATGGAATTCTGAAAAAGACGGACATCACTCAGCTGATCCATGAACCGGTTGAGGAAAACCATTCATTAACTGTGGAGGATCGCAAGCGGATCGTTGCTGCGACACGATGGACACTCTTCGCCCTCTTCCGGGAAACGGATCCAGGTACTTATGCAGATTTGCACGACGTACGTGTGTTTGATGTGGGAAGAGGTTTAAAGATCGTTTTGCAGGGGATGAAACAGGAGCGACGTAATCCAATCGATGCATATATTGGATTTATGGCGTTCAAGAATGGTTGTCCTTATGCTTATGGTGGCGCCTGGATGCTGGGTCCGATGGCGAAGATTGGCATTAATGTTTTCCCTGCTTTCAGAGGTGGAGAGTCGGCTTTGTTTTTCGCACAGCTTATGCGCGTATATCAGCAGGTGTTCTCACCGGAATACTTCGTAGCGGAGCCATATCAGGTGGGACGCGATAATCCGGAGGGCATTGAAACCGGCGCATTCTGGTTTTACTATCGGCTGGGTTACCGTCCTGTACTCCCTGCGCTGAAAAAACTCGCTGCGACGGAATTCCAAAAACTGAAAACCGGGAAAACTAAGAAGACCCCGGCTTCCTTGCTGCGTAAACTGGTAGCCGATGAACTGGTATGGGTGGAGCCGGAGAAGGAACAACGGCTAAAGGAGAAATTTGATACAGCGCAACTGAGTAAGGCCTTATTTACGTATATCCGCAAACGTTATCATGGCGACTGGATTACCTTCCGCCGGGAAGCCCTCCGGTCGATGGTACCCGCGGTGTTTGATGCGTCTGATCATTCGTTGCTTTCTGAAATTCTTCCGGTCCTGAGCGACTATGTCTTTGCTTCCGGTGGAACGCAAGGATGGTCAAAACAGGAATGTGAGGCTTTGCACCGAATGATGCTGGAGAAAGCAAGAGGGATGGATTCGGCGTATGCACGGTTGCTGGCTGAACATTCACGACTCATCAAACAACTCGTCCGTTTTGCAAAAGACGGACCTGTAAAATATCACCAAGTAAACATGTAAATAACACATTTACAGTACATTATGAAACTCATTGCAGGGCATTATAATTTACCTTAACTTCGTTATCCGGATGAAACGTCTCTTCATTCTTCTGTTGCTCTGTTGTTATCTCATTCCTGTAATGGGTGTAGCAATGAATTTCCATTTCTGCAAGGACAGGATTTCCTCGGTTTCGTTTTTGACATTCGATTCCACTAAATGTTCTTGTGAAGAGATGGCAGGCCGGAAGAGTTGTTGTCATGATGAATTTCATTTTTTCAAGGTAAAGAGTGATCAGCAGGCGGCCAGAAATTGTGTAAAGTGTGTCCCGCAGGAATTTCAACTGACGGGTCATCTGATCCCGGTTAACCATCCCGAACATGCCGGTTTACGCTCAAACGTAACCTATATCGAAGAGTATCCGCCTCCGCCCTCAGGCAGAGTAGCTGTCCATGCACTTTATTGTGTTTTTCTGGTGTGAGATGATGTGGCTGATGTCCGTTAGCTGACGGACGTATTTTCTTCTATTCTCTGCATGTTCAAAAACACCTTCATGAAAAAAATAATCTTGTACATAGTTCTTGCTATGTCATTACCGGGTCTTTCTTCCTGTACGCAGGAAAAGGCCTATGCTGCTTGGGCTTGTCCTATGCAATGTCAGGCAGATACCGTATATACCGGGGAAGGAAAGTGTCCCGTGTGTAAGATGGATCTGGAAGGCCTGGATACCATCGACAGTCTCAATACCATTATTCTTAAAAATAACAATTAAACATACAATGAAAAAAATCACATCAAGGGTGCTGCTTACCCTTATTACGCTGTTCACTGTTCAAGCTGGATTCGGACAAACGGTAATGCAAATTTCCGGTCCTGATTGTAATGGAAATAATCATGATCTGTATGCCGACCTTGACGCCGGCAAAGCGGTCATTCTTCACTTCTTCATGGCGAATTGTTCGTCATGTCCTCCGCCCGCTCAGAAAATTCAGGCCATGGCCAATAAAATTATGACTACTTATCCGGGGAAAATCACCGCTTATGCTATGCCCTTCAATAATTCGGTGACCTGTTCCTATACCTCCAATTGGGTAGGCGCAAACAGTTTGCAGTTGTATGCACCGTATGACAGCGGTGCAGTGCAGGTAGCGAACTACGGTGGTTTTGGAATGCCGACCGTTGTGTTACTGGGCGGGTCTGGCGCAAATCGCCGGGTGATGTTCAGTACGCTGAGTTTCATGGACAGCGATACTACCATAATGCGCGATTCCATTCTTGCCTTATTCGCAACGACAGCATTAAACGAGCAACCGGCTCAGGTTACCAACCTGAATGTATTCCCGAATCCGGCATCAGACAAACTGAATATTGGTTTTGAATTGAAGGAGTCGTCGAATGTAAAGGTTGACATCACCGATTTGCAGGGCAATCAGGCAGTCGTATTGACAGAAGGACGAATGGATGCCGGCACGGTGTCGCGGTCATTTGCTCTTCCGGAAATGGCAGCAGGAAATTATCTGGTTCGGGTAACACTGGATAATAAGTCGTACAGCGAACGATTAACCATCACCCGGTAACAGATGTTGCGCGAAAGAAAACTTCTGAAAGCAGTCATGACCGCGATCCTCATCCCGGTCATGACTGCTGCTTTCGCTCAATCGTACACCCTTACCCCCAATGATACGGTAACCGCCTATGGTATTCTGGATGATCTGCAAACAATCAGTATTCAGCAGCAGAATACGTCAGGAGATACCCTGTGGCTGCAATGGGAGAAAGTTTCAGCAGTGATTCCCTCCGGCTGGGATGCTTCCGTATGCGATTATTCCTGGTGCTATACCACACTGGAAGATACCGGTACGATGGATCCGGTGCTGCCGACCGAATATGGTTTGATTTTAATTCATTGCACTCCTCATATCTCTCCCGGAACTGCGATCATCCGCTATGCTGTATGGGATGTTCAATCGCCAGCGCAAAGAGATACTTTAACTTTTATCGTCGATGTTGCTGCCACCGGAATAGCAGACGAAAAAACTGCTCCTGTTAAGATTGTTGTAAACAACGGACGTCTCCTCTTATCGGAAGTTCCCGAAGCCGCAGATTCATTCTCCATCATTGATCAGTCGGGTCGAACCGTTTTCAGAAACAAAATTCACCGGGAAGGTTCATTCCTGTTACCTGTTTTAAGTAGATCAGCCTATCATTTGTTGATAGAAGGTAATGGATACCGATATACCACCCAATTAATTATTCAACCATGAAAAGTGCCCTTATTCGATTGTTGCTGGCCTCTGTGTTCTTCTGGCCGGCCTCCTGTTTAGCTCAAAACCAACTGGCCATACCTCCGGTGCTCAATGGACCTATATTCAACCTGAATGTGGAAGACAGCATTACACAGTTCTGGCCCGGTATCAATACGATTACGTACGGGGTAAACGGAAATATTCTGGGTCCTACTTTAATTTTCAATAAAGGCGATAGTGTTACATTAAATGTAACGAACAATCTGACCGGATCCGGCAATTCAACAACGATGCATTGGCATGGATTGCATGTACCGGCAATGGCAGATGGTGGTCCGCATATGGTGATCAATCAGGGAGCCACCTGGAGTCCTTCGTTTAAAGTGATGAACGATGCAGGAACCTTCTGGTATCATCCGCATGGATTAAACAAAACTGATCGCCATGTTTCGAAAGGAGTAGCGGGATTTATCATTGTTCGTGACAGTCAGGAAGCGGCGCTTACGTTACCACGCACGTATGGTCAGGATGATTTTCCGCTGGTGATCCAAACGAAGGAATTTGATGTGCTGAATCAGATTGCGATTTCCACGTTCATGGACACGACAGTCATGGTGAATGGCACGGTGTCTCCTTATCTGAATATTCCGGGACAAATGGTGCGTTTTCGTTTATTAAACGGGGCTTCACAACGCACTTTTCAATTGGGATTTTCCAATAACATGAACTTTTATGTGATAGGGAATGATGGCGGATTATTAGACACTCCTACACCTGTAAACCGGCTGTTGTTATCGAATGGTGAACGGGCAGAGATTGTACTTGATTTCAGCATGCTCATCAACGATACCGTTTATCTGAAATGTTTTGGCAGTGAATTGCAACATGGAATTTATGGTGCTGATAGTGTAGGGGACAACGGTGCGAATCAGATTCCTGATTACTACAACAATCCTTTAAATGGGATTGATTTCAATATTCTTGAACTGAGGGTAGGTGCGCAGACTCCAAACCCGATTACCATTGTTCCATTTAACTTAATTCCTCAAACACCGTTGGTGCCGGACCCGACTACCGTGTATCGTCGTTTCGAAATTGATACCATGGGATCGATGGGAGTAACCCCAAACTATGCGTTTGGTCCGTTCGCTTTCAATCAGGTGATGTTTGATATGGACAGCATCAACGAATATGTAATGCTGAATGCAAAAGAAGTATGGACTGTTTTTAACAAATCAATGATTGCGCATCCGTTTCATATTCACGATGTGCAGTTTAATATCCTTGATATCAGCGGTAATCCGCCCCCGTTATACGAACGCGGCAAAAAAGATGTAGTGATGATCCTGCCCGGTGATAGCGTCAGGTTTATTACACAGTTTACGGATTTCGCAGATGATATGGTCCCGTATATGTATCATTGCCATATTCTGCATCACGAAGACGATGGGATGATGGGTAGTTTTCTGGTGATTGACACAACCGGCACCAGCGGGCTTCATGATCTTTCTGCTTTACCAGGCATTCAGGTGTATCCGGTTCCTGCTGCAGATCTGCTGAAAGTGAGGATATCCGAAGCTGTTGCACAGGCAAAAATTTCAGTTTATACGTTGGAAGGACGTATTGCTTTGCCCGCGTTCACTATTCACCAGCAAGCTGCTGATGTGAACATCGCTTCCTTGTTACCGGGTGTGTATCTTATAACTGTTCAGACCGATGGTGGCACCTTCACCGAGAAGTTTGTAAAGCAGTAATCCACCCATTCATCATCAAGACTGTTGTCATTGCTTCGCAATGAAGAATTGTGGATTGAATAACTACTGAATATTCATCAACTCACCCCCGAAACTCGTTCCTCGCTTGAGGCCTTCGGCCATAGAGACAGGCTGCAGAGGCGTTGCTCAGCACAAGTCGAGGCCTTCGGCCATCGAGGCACCCTTCGGCTATTTATTTATTTTCAATGGCGCTCAGGGACCAAGCTGCAGAGGCGTTGCTCAGCACAAGTCGAGGCCTTCGGCAACTCAGAAATTTGCCAATTTGCCAACTTGCCAATTCACGATTTAGTCTTTCGAGAAGTAATCTCCCCCCTGATAAACGCCGGTCTGCAGTTTGGCGATTTGCATCAGCACATCATTGGCGAGGGACGATGCGCCGAAGCGGAAATAGTCCGCATTCATCCAGGCTTCGCCTAATGTTTCGCGCAGTACAACAAGATATTGAATGGCCAGTTTTGCTGTGCTGATACCTCCGGCCGGTTTCATACCGATCATTCTTCCTTCCTTGTAATAAAAATCGCGGATGGCTTCAAACATTACCAATGTTACAGGGAGCGTAGCCGCAGGTTGAACTTTTCCGGTGGAGGTTTTGATGAAATCAGCGCCGGCATACATGGCGATGTCGGAAGCGAGACGTACGTTATCTAGTGTGCTGAGTTCACCGGTTTCGAGAATGACTTTGAGATGTGCCTTGCCGCAGGCTTCTTTTACCGCAGCAATTTCATCGGAGACATAATTGTATTCACCGGCGAGAAAATGTCCGCGCGAAATCACCATGTCGATTTCATCGGCACCTTCATTCACTGCGTATTTCGTTTCTTCAATCTTCACTTTTCGTGTGCTCATCCCGCTGGGGAAAGCCGTCGCTACAGCCGCCACTTTCACGCCGCTGTTTCCGAGTGCTTCTTTCGCTACGCGCACCAGATTGGGATATACGCAAACCGCAGCCACGGAAGGAATATCGGGCAGCGACTCATGCGGGCGAATGGCTTTGGCACAAAGCTGACGTACTTTTCCGGGTGTGTCTTTCGCTTCCAGTGTGGTGAGGTCCATCATGCTGATAGCTAATTTCAGCGCCTGCAGTTTCGATTCGTTCTTGATGGAACGTTTGGTCATGCGGGCAATTTTCTCCTCTACACCAACGGCGTCGATGGGTGTGAAACTGACATTTGCGGGCAGGCGTGTACTCATGGATAAGGAATCTTGAAATGCGAAGATAAGTTGAAATTTTACTACCAGGTATAGTGAATGTTGTCGATGAGGCGGGGGCCTTCGGTCAGTACGGCAATACAGCCTTGTGCTTCGCCGGACGCGCCCCAGTCACTGATGCTTTCGAGGGTGAAGGGATGTACGATGTCGAAGTACTGCACGCTGAGTGCCGGACTCTGCTGTATAAACCGCGTTACGAGTGCTTTCACTGCTGCCGGCGATTGATGCGGAATGTATTCTTTCGCCATCTGCAGCCCTTTATAGATCAGCGGTGCTGCTTTACGCTGTGCTTCGGTTAAGAGGAGATTGCGCGAACTCATGGCCAGCCCATCGGCTTCGCGGAGTGTTGCACAACCGTGAATCGTTACCGGAAGCTGTAAACGCTGTACCATGTTGCGGATGATGGCCAACTGCTGATAATCCTTCTCGCCAAAGTAAGCATGATCCGGTTCGGTGATGTCGAAGAGGCGTTTCACTACCGTAGCCATGCCTTTGAAGTGCCCCGGACGGTATTCGCCTTCCATCACGGTTTCGAGGTTGCCGAAGTCAAGGTCGAGCAACCGGTAACCATCGGGATAGATCTCTTCTGCCGGCGGCATGAATACATAATCACAACTAACGCTGTCGAGTAGCCGAAGGTCAGCTTCCGGCATGCGAGGATATTTTTCGAGATCCTTCGGATCGTTGAATTGGGTGGGATTCACGAAAATGCTGCAGACTACTTTATCATTCTCTTCTCTGGCTTTGCGCAGCAGAGAGAGATGCCCCTCGTGCAAGGCGCCCATCGTGGGCACAAAACCGGTTTTCGCGCCTTTTCCACGCTCGGCACGGAGGAGTTGCTGAAGTTCGGAAACCGTGTGAACGATCTGCATCAGTGAAGGAATTGCTGGAGTAGACATGTGTACTGCTGTGGACGTGGTCTGGTGAACATAGACCATTGCCATATCAACGTCCGAAAGATACACATCTTCGGAATATGCCGGTTTTTCTTAACAGGGAAGCGGGAGATTTATTCGCGGATGAAGATATAACCACCCTTGGTGGCGCCCCAAACCTGGGTGCCGGTGGAATCGAACCCCTGATCCCATGATTCAAGCATTCCTTCGGTCAGTTTGATGTTGGTGGTGGCATATTTCGCGCCACGTAAATCAGAGGGACATTCTGCGCCGCGGGTTCCACCTATATAAACACCGTCTTTGTTGGAAAGGTAAACGGTGCAACCTTCTTTCTTCGTGATTTTATCCGGCGTGAGCAAGGTGCGTTTCGCTGGATCGTTTTTCAGTCCGATTACTTCAGCAGCATTCGAGATCATGTAGATATCACTTGAGAATACCTCTTTGGAAGGATGCGTCAGATGATAAACACGCTGGCGATAAGGCTTATCCTGCTTCGTTGCCATGGCCTGTTCTACATAAAGCCAGATGCCATATGTATTATCTTCCCAGATTCTGGTCATGCTGAGTGTGATGTGGAAGTAGGAGGTGTCCTTCGCCGCCTGGTCCTTACTCGAGAAATTTCCGATCAGCAGCCTGGAGAATTTCTCCAGCTCGGGATCTGTTGTTCCACCTCCTGAATTTTCTGAAGGACGTGTGCTGAGTGTGAGTAGTGCTATCAACGGCAGCAACAGCAACGTGTAGTTTCGCCTGAACATAACCGGGAAGAATTTGAAGGAATATTATTTATAATTCATTTTCTCGCGATACCACTCGTTAAAGGACTTCTCCTTGCCACCGAGTTGCATCTTGCGTTTGCCATCTTTCGATTTAAAAAGGCCTTCGAGGATATGTTTACGGGCATTCACGCCTGTCCAGCTCATGATCTCACGTTTGAGCATGGCTTTCTTCCAGGCGTAGTAAAACCATTTATCTCCTCTGGGCGTTTGTCCCTGATCAACGAGATGCTTGCGGTTTTCGAGGAGCAGGCGGGGAATATCAATCTTTACCGGACATACATCTTTGCAGGCACCACAGAGCGTAGAAGAGGAGGAGAGATGTTGGTATTCGGTACGCTGTAAGGGCAAAGTAACTGCGGCAATGGGAGATGGGAAATCGGCAGCTCCTGCACTGCGGTACACGGGACAAACAGTCTGGCATGCGCCACATTTAATGCAGGTCATCGCTGCGCGTTGCTGCTCGTGCGCCAATACATCACTGCGGCCATTGTCGAGCAGGATCACATATAATTCTTCCGGTCCATCTAATTCATCGGCCTGGCGTGGACCGGTGATGATGGAATTATACGCCGTGATGGTTTGACCGGTACCGTAGGCACTCAGCAAGGGCAGAAACAAATCAAGGTCGTTGATCGAGGGCAGCATCTTATCGATGCCTGCAAGAACGATATGTATTTTTGGTAAAGAGGCTGTCAGTTGTGCATTCCCTTCATTCTCGAGGATCACCACAGCACCCGGATCGGCGAGGAGGAAATTGCAACCGGTGATACCCGCCTCGGCTTCGAGGAATTTATCACGGAGTTCTTCACGGATCGCCTGCACCATCGCTTTCGGTGAGGCGTCGCCGTTAAGTTTCACCTTATCCCTCAACACTTCACTGATCGCCTGCGTAGATTTATGCATCGCCGGCAACACCATATGCGAAGGTACTTCACCTGCTGCCTGCACGATATAATCACCGGTATCGGTTTCGTGATAGCGGATATTTTGTGAATCAAGGAATGCGGAAAGGCCGATTTCAGTCGCAGTATTTGTCTTCGACTTCACCACCTTCTTCACATTGGCTTTATTGAGAATCTCGAGGATCGCCTCCAGTGCATCGGTAATATCCTGTGCCCAGAGGACCTTTCCTCCGGTCTTGATAAAATTCGATTCAAACTCGATCAGGTACTTATCCAGGTTCTCGATCGTCTTCCAACGGGTAAAGGCAGCACGCTCACGCGCCAGATCGAGGTTGCTGAATTGCTTCGTCCCCGACGCCAGGCTTTTTTCCTGTACCGCCGCTGCCGATAAGGTCCTTTCAGTCCAGCTATCGCCTTGAATACCAGATATATCAGTCTTCGTCTCTTCCAAAACCAGTTCGCTCATAACTCCAACAAACCTACTATTTAGGAAGGGCAAATACAAGCATTTAACTGGCCGTCAAACGGAAGTATTAACGGGTCGATCTTGATAACCCTACTCCGGTGGCTTCGGCTCCGCATCCGGTGGCTGAGCGGAGCCGAAGCCACCGGAACCATTTTTTCTGATCTTTGACCACCTATGCTTCCAGCAATTCTGCTCGTAGTTTCTATCGGATTGTTTTTGTACATCTTTTTAGAAGTAATGTGGTTCACGGCTTCGTACGAGATTAAAAAGTTTAAACGTTCGTTTCGCGACAGGGCCATCAAATCCAGTTACAGAGATGCGGCGCCAGATGCGAAGATGCGTACATTGCTCGAGACACGCGTAGATTATTTCAAGCGATTGCCGCCGAAGCTGAAGAATCAGTTTATGGTTCGCACTGCGTTATTTATGAATCACCATTCATTTGAAGGACGCAAAGGACTGGAGGTAACTGAAGAGATGGCCACGCTGATCAGTGCTACGGCGGTGCAGCTTACGTTTGGTCTGCGCGATTTTTACCTCGACCATTTCGACACGTTCATCCTCTACCCCGACATCTACACGAGTACTGCGACGGGGGAGTTGCACCGGGGCGAAACCAATGTGAAAGGGGTGATTGTATTATCATGGAAGCATTTTGAAGAAGGCATAGCGACGGAAGCCGACAAGCTGAATCTCGGTTTACATGAATTGGCCCACGCTCTCGATCTTTCACGGCTGGTGCGGCAAGGTGATCCGTATTTCTTCAAGTACTTTCAGAAATGGCTCGTAGTAGCAGAACATGGTCCCGACGAAGTCGCTGAATCAGAGCAACACTTCCTCCGTGAATATGCCGGTACTAATCCCAGAGAGTTTTTTGCCGTCAGCGTTGAACACTTCTTCGAAGACCCGGAAGGATTCTCTACTCAACTTCCCTTGCTTTACCGCCATCTTACGGTACTCCTGCGACAGGATCCGCTACGCTTAAAAAAGTTTGCCGATCCCACACCACAATGGATCAGCAATCAGCCTACACCACAGCAGCTGGAAAAGAAACGGCTGGCTACTGATTACGGTATGATGAGCGGCATTGGTTCTGTGCTTCTGCCGTTGCTGATCATTGTCCTTTTTATGATTGTATCAAGAGGAGAATATGGCGGCCAATCCATTTTTATGATGGCTGTAGGCGGAATCATGTTCTGTGGCGGATGTATCGACTTTTTCCGTCGCGCCAAACAGATAGAAATATACGAAGACTTTGTGATTGTACGTTCTGTCTTCACCGGCGGACTCCTCTTCCGGGCTTCGATTGATAACCTCATCAGCATCGAATACAATGCAGCTGAAGTCAGAGATGTTCGCTTTACCTATGTGGAAGAAGGCGAAGTACTGCAATATTCCTTCTACTCCCGCCTCGAGCGAAACGACTTTGAAAAGATTAAAACAGCGATGGAAAACAGAGATGTGTTGATGACGAGATGATGTTCTAAATGTTATAAACGTTAAAATGTTATAAGGGGTTTTATTGTTAAAAATGTTTTGAATGTTATGACGGTTGTTGGTCAGTTAATAGAATAATTTTGATTGTGTGGTTCGCACGTTAGCCAGGGGAAATATCGAAGCATGTTATTTAGATATTCCTTTCTTCGTGAATTGTCGTATTTTCAAAATGGTTAAGTACAAATGCAATATTCAATGTATGGTTCGTCATTATTTCCCCAACTCCGGCAACCGGAATCATTATATTTCCGATTTGGATGCTCCGTCCAGAGCAATGTTGTATCAGTTGATACCAATGCCATCACTTCAGTCTTTGCTTATAAATGATTGGTTTTATTCAAACCTCAACTGTCAATCCTGAGGTTTCCTTCGGTCACTCAGCCCCGCATTATCAGAATGTCAATACGAGATCGGCTTCGTCTCAACCTTAAACCTTTTGCTTTCTTGCGTTTCATTATTCATCGCATGGCCGGTCGCGACCGGCCACTACCAGAATTTCTATTATACCTAAAAACAAATCCCGCTCGAAGAGCGGGATTTAAACCTTAAACCTTAAACCTTAAACCTTGAACCTTAAACCTTAAACCTTAAACCTTAAACCGCTGGACCAGCGGTTCGTGGTTTATTCCATCTCCACCACCAGATCTTCCGATTCTACCAGCGTGCCTTCGTTGAGGTGGATGGATTTGATTTTGATATCGGCCGGTGCAGTAATCGTCGTTTCCATCTTCATGGCTTCAATGGTGAAGAGCGGTGTGTTTTTCTTGATGGCTTGACCGGGCTTGACAAATATTTTGCTTAGTAAGCCTTGCAGCGGTGTACCAATCTGCTTTTCTCCGCTGGCTTTGGTATGCGAAACTTTCTTCACAGCGGCTTTGCGGTCCACAATGTCGATGGCGCGGGTTTGTCCGTTGAGCCGGAAGTATACTGCCCGGTGTCCGCTTTCATCGGTATCACCTACATACAGCAAACGGATCAGAATATTTTTTCCTTTGCCGATCTCTACCAGAATCTCTTCGTTGTTTTTCATACCGAAGAAGAAGGCCGTCGTTGGCAGGTTACTCACATTGCCGTAGTTCTTTCTGAATTCATGGTATTCTTCATATACCTTGGGGTAAAATTTCCAGCTTTGAAAATCGAGAAAACTAACGGTGTCGCCAAACCGTACTTTGAAGGCTTCGAATTCTTTTTCGAAGTCAACCGGCTTCAGGTGTGCGTTGGGGAGATCGGTATAGGGTTCAATGTCCTTGAGCACGATGCGCTGCAACTCTTTGGGAAATCCTCCGGGAGGTTGTCCCAGATCGCCTTTGAAGAATCCTTTTACACTCTCGGGAAAACTGAGCGTGGCTCCTTTTACAAATATGTCTTCCTTGGTGAGATTGTTGCTCACCATGTAGAGCGCCATGTCGCCTACTACTTTCGAACTGGGTGTCACTTTGACAATGTCGCCAAAAAGTTCGTTCACATCGGCATAGGCTTGCTTGATCTCTACCATCTTGTCGCCTAATCCCAGTGAGATCGCCTGTGGACGCAAATTAGAGTATTGTCCTCCGGGAATTTCATGGTCGTACACTTCTGCAGTACCGGCCATCAATCCGCTCTCGAAAGGATAGTACCATTCACGCACTGTCTCCCAGTAGTTGCTGTGTTCGTTGAGATGCTTTACGTCGTAGTCTACTTCGTACGGCGTATTGCGGAGCGCTTCTACCAGACTGTTAAAGTTCGGCTGCGAGGTAAGACCACTCATCGAGGCCAATGCCACATCTACAACATCTACTCCTGCTTCAATGGCCTTAAGATAAGTGGCAGATTGTATCGACGCCGTATCGTGTGTATGGAGATGGATTGGTATATCAATCACCTTCTTCAGTTCGCTGATGAGTTCAGCAGCGGCGTAAGGCTTGAGAAGTCCGGCCATGTCCTTGATGCCGAGAATATGTGAACCCTTGTCTTCAAGTTCACGCGCCAGATCAAGATAGTATTGCAGATTGTATTTGCTTTTCTTTGGATCGAGGATATCACCGGTGTAGGAGATACAGGCTTCGGCAATGCCTTCCGTCCTTTCTCTGACGGCTTTAATACTCACCTCCATCGATTTGGTCCAGTTTAGCGAGTCGAAGATGCGGAATACATCTACGCCGGTTTCCCAACTGTCTTCAATGAATTTCTCTACCAGATTATCGGGATAAGCGGCATAACCGATGGCGTTGTTACCGCGAATCAGCATCTGCAATAAAATGTTCGGTACGGCTTCACGCAAGAGTTTCAACCGCTCCCATGGGCACTCATGCAAAAAACGCAGTGCTACATCGAACGTAGCTCCTCCCCATACTTCCATGCTGAAGGTTTGAGGATGATGCACGGCGAAGTTGCGTGCAACTTTCATGAAGTCTGTTGTACGCACACGGGTGGCCAGCAGCGACTGATGCGCATCGCGGTAAGTAGTATCCGTGAATTTGACTTTCTTTTCTGCCTTGAGCCATTGTGCGAATTTCTCCGGACCCAGATCCGTCAATAATTGTTTCGTTCCTGCCGGAGGGGTAGTACGTACTTTATCGTAAGGAAGTCGGGGGTGTTCGAGGCGACGGGAAGGATCAATACGGCTGACATCCGGATTTCCGTTCACTATAACGTCAGCGAGGTACCGAAGAACACGGGTACCGCTGTCCTGCTTTTTACGGAAAATAAACAGCTCCGGATACTTCTCAATGAATTTCACCGTGCATTTTCCCTCCTGAAAAACGGGATGGTTGATCACATTCTCGAGGAAGGGGATATTGGTCTTCACGCCACGGATACGGAACTCCATCAGTGTACGGTACATTTTGCGTGAAGCGCCTGCCAGCGTACGACCCTGTGCGGTCACCTTGGCCAGCATCGAATCAAAGAACGGAGAGATCTTCACTCCCTGATACGACGAACCTTCATCGATACGGATTCCATAACCACCGGCATTACGGTAGGCGATGAGCGTACCGTAGTCGGGTTTGAAATCGTTCTCGGGATCTTCGGTCGTGATGCGGCATTGAATGGCAAAACCGCGACATTGAATATCTTCCTGCTTCAGGATATCAATCATCGGCGAGCGCAACGGCTCATCATCGGCGATCAGAATCTGCGAACGCACGATATCGATACCGGTGATCTGTTCGGTAACGGTATGTTCTACCTGAATACGCGGATTCACCTCGATGAAGTAGATATTCTCTTCTTCATCAACAAGGAATTCCACTGTACCGGCATTGTCGTATTTCACCTGAGCGGCGATCGCAAGAGCATAGTTATACAGTTTATCCTTCGTATCCTGACGCAGACTTGGCGCAGGAGCAATCTCCACTACTTTCTGAAAGCGGCGTTGCACGGAGCAATCGCGTTCGAAGAGGTGAACAATATTTCCATGGTGATCACCAAGGATCTGTACTTCGATATGTTTCGGATTGTCGATGAATTTCTCGATGAAAATCGTATCGTCGCCGAAAGCGTTTCCGGCCTCACGACGAGCTTCGGTGAAGGCTTTTTCGAGGTCTTCGGCTGCACGGATCACGCGCATCCCTCTGCCACCACCACCGGCGCTGGCCTTGAATATAACGGGAAAGCCTATCCGCTTTGCTTCACTCAACGCGATCTCCGGCGATGACAGCGCGGTTTTATTATCTTCAATTACCGGGACACCTGCTTTGCGGGCAACAATCTTACTGGCTACCTTATCACCCAGTTGTTCCATTGCTTCGGGAGAGGGTCCTACGAAGATGATCCCTTCTTCGCGGCAGCGGCGGGCGAATTGCACATTCTCCGATAAAAAACCATAGCCGGGATGAATCGCATCTACGTTGTTCTCCTTTGCGGTGCTGATGATCTCCTCGATATCGAGATACGGTTTCAGCGGTTCGTTTTCGCGTCCGATCTGATAGGCTTCATCCGCCTTATAACGGTGGAGAGAATAGCGGTCTTCGTAGGTGTAAACAGCCACCGTACGGATACCCAGTTCGGTGGCGGCACGCAGGGCGCGGATAGCGATTTCGCCACGGTTGGCGACAAGGAGTTTGTGAATACGGTTCATAGAATGAACGGTGGTGTGAGGATGGATAAGATGGGGTAATGAAAAAATGTCGGATAGCGACCGTATTTCTACGTAAAAATAGTGGAAAAGATACATGCAGCGCGCAGCCTGTGGCCTGCGGCTCGTAGCTTGCGGCCTGCGGCATGCAGCCTGGGGCAAAAAAATGAAGGGCCCCACCTCTGAGACCCTTCTAACCTAACCAATCAACAACCCTATTGATTGAAAACTGTATGAGAGAAGAACGCGTGTCGCCTGAACGACAAGTCAAAGATGGGGAGTCTGCCATGAATCCAAAGTGAACAACGGGTGAGTTGCAGATGAATGACAGAAATCTGACCGTTAAAATCACGTTAACGCGTACAATAAAATCGGGAACGCTGCATTCCTGATTCCCGAAAACGAGGGATTTTATAGGAATATAACCTTGGTTATATCCGGAAATGGCTGAAAAACTGTTGTTTTGCAAAATGAACGATATTCGGGTTACCATCGTGGAAGATGTGCATGAAATCAGAGAAGGTTTCAGAGACGTGCTTAATTCTACATCAGGCTTTCTATGCACGGCCGAATTCGCCGATGCCGAAGATGCAGTTGATCAGGTAGTTCCCGGTAGTGCGGATATTATTGTGATGGATATCAATCTGCCCGGTATTTCGGGAATTGAATGCATCCGCCGACTTCGCGAAAAAGGTTTCACCGGCCAATTCATGATGTTCACTGTATATGACGATGACGACAGTGTTTTTGAAGCATTGCAGGCCGGCGCGATGGGGTATCTGCTGAAGAAATCAAGTCCCGCCCAGTTCCTGGAAGCTATCCGCGAAATCATGGACGGAGGATCACCTATGAGTGCACAGATTGCCCGGAAGCTGGTGAATGTGTTCAACAGGCAAACAAAGCCGGCACCGGAATCTGATAATCTTTCCAAACGCGAACGAGAAATACTTGAGCTGATCTCCAAAGGATTTTTATACAAAGAAGTGGCGGAGAAATTGTTTATCACCACAGGCACGGTTAAGCAGCACATCCACAAGATTTACGAAAAGCTGCAGGTGCAGAACAAAACGGAAGCCATCAATAAGTACTTCAAACGCTGATTGTTTTCTGGTCGGTATACTGTTTACGTAAGTATATTTACGTAGTGTCGTTCCTGTTAGTATCCCCTTTTCCGGTGAGTGTGTTTTATAACCAAGGTTATATTGAACAGCGGCAGCTGCGCCGGTAGTTTTGCAGTGTACTATTAATACACCAACACTATGAAAAAAGTTATTATGGGCGCAGCAGTGATAATATTACTGTGTACAGCCGTCGCAGAAGCCACCATCAGTTTCGTGAAGTTACAGGCGGGATCGGTGAACGCATCACAAAATCTAAGTTTGAATCACGCTGTTTCAAATAAGAAAGTCAAGGGTTTCAGATTACCCTTTGTCACCGGGATCAGCCATGTTGTAGATATGACCGGAGCCTTTCTTGATGTGTGTGACCGCGTGGAGATATGTAATGCTTCCGGAACTGTGCAACGGACACTCAAGGGATCCGCTTTGAATAAATTCAAGAGTAATAATGAGGGTCATGTGAAATTTACAGTAAATGCTTCCGACTTACCCGGTGTGGAAGGTGATTTTATTCTCAAGGTCCGATATGCGGTTGAATTGAATGGTTTCGATCAATTGGATTGCAAGGTTGCCGCCCGTGGAGTAATAAATTCTATTCAATGGGTAGGGACAACTTTACCGGTGTTCTCCACACATAGCTCCGGTGCCGGAGAGGTCTCCACATTAACTGTTGGAAAAGAATACACGCTTCAATTCAATGGAACTGGTTTTTCAAGTAGTGTTCAGTTGTACGATGGTCTGAGGACAAATCTCTATAATACCAATGTTCTTCCTTTCACGAACGCGGATTTAACAGTGAATTCAGCCGGGACGATTATGACTTTAAAAGTTCGTCCATCAGGTACAGTAACGATAACACCGGATCTGCAATCATTCACAAGTTTAAGTACCAATCTCTTGTTTGTTTATGGGGGAGTCGGAAATATTTTAGGTGGCTGGGGACCATATCTTGTATATGATTATAATAATCTTATGTCAAATTCCGGTAGCTTAACAGACCTGAAGCAGATTAAAGTCGTAACTGCTCCATCCGGTGTACCAGAGTTGACAATTAGCGCTGTCAGTAATAAATTCATTACAAATCAGGGGCAGGGAGGTATTTTCTCAGAATCAGATCTCGGTTCCTACCAGCTATGTAATACTTCTTCTACCGCCAATGTAAAAACAACTGTAATTCCGAATCTCTCAATTACTATTGCGAATACCAGCAACATGGCGAGTCCACCGACTACACTTAAAGTTACCAGTCCGTCAAATGTTTTACTTGCAACCATAAATGTTCCAGCCATTGACCGGGGCACTACTGTGACTGTGCAGTATGCCAGACCAATTAGTACAGTATGCGGACAAGGAACCATGAAGACCCCTATCAATACTGCTACCAATATTCAATCGAATAAGAATACATGTACAGTATGTAATTCGGCGGTTTCCAATAATCTAACATTATGGACAGATGCTGGGTTGATTCTGAGTGTGACACCGGTTTCGGGAGAGCTGAATCCGAATAATAATACAATGATTGTTCAATAAGTTTTAGTAAATGGGCAGAGAATGGCCTTTATGACCATTCTCTGCCTTTAAACTGTTACTATGAAAAACCAACTCTGTATTATCGGGCTGTTATGGTCGATATCTGTCAATGCACAGCAGTCAGAAGCAATTCCTGCACCGTCCGGTGACTTCACCATTCCGGCAGCTCCTGCTTACCAGTTGTTGGATGCAAATGCATCATTGGTAGGCCGGGCTTCCGTCACCCGCGATTTTAAAGTAGACTGGTCACTTAAATCTTACCGACTGGCTCCAAATCTTGCGCTAGAGATGCAGCCGGTATGGCTGATGACTTACAATAAAAACAATGATATAAGCAGATACCGTAAAGCCGGTTACCTGATGCGTACGCTTAGTACAATAAGTGCTTCGGCAGGTACGCTGGACGGGAATGACACTACCCGTTTCTTCAGTTATGCGCTCAAGATTAATCTGTATCGGTCACATGATCCGCTGCTTGATGAACAGCTTTACAATGACTATCAGAACTCGTATGAAATTGCGTTATATCAGCAGGTGACGGAACTGGATAGCCTGCAAAAGGAGCGGCGCAAAATGGAACCTTCTCCTGAACGTGATTCTCTGGAAGCCGGTATTTTAAGGAAGGAAAATGAACTTTATCTTTTCAGGAAAACATTTCGTGATCAGCTAAAACAGAAACAGGATGAGTACAGGGCAAGACATTGGAATGCCAGTTATGTTGATATAGCATGGGGAAGGGCTTTTTCTTTTAATCCGAAACTTGCTGACCGGATCGATAGCCTATCATTGGAAAATACCGGAAATGCTGTCTGGATCAACGCCTCATTTGGTATAGGCAGGAGATGGCTGATCAGCGGAATGTTCCGGACGATCAACAAACAAGGGCTTATGCGTACCACTGTGACGGATAGCCTTACCGGTAGCCCTGTCATAACAACCAACAGGAAGGATCTGCTGGATTTTGCAGCAGGATTAAATATCCGTTATGGAAGTGTACGTTACAGCTTCTTCATTGAAGGGTTTATGACTCGTAACAGAGGAGTAGCAGCTCTCCTTGAAAATGGAATTGATACAGGTAACGATGTGCTCATTACAGAGGAACGCCTCATCCTTGCTTACGGTGGTGACCTGCGACTCGGAAATAATGTATTGCTTAACTATGGTATACGAACTACCATCAATCAGTCACTCAAATTTGGAGGCATGGTTCCCATCGCTTCCGTCACTTGTTTAATGAAATAAAACCATGAAAAACAAACTGATTATATTCTTCATGCTGCTCAGCCATCAATTGATGGCCAATGTCAACAAAGTTTTTATCGCTGTCGAATCCGAAGCCCTGAGCACAACACCGATACACGGATCGGCCAGCTGGGCAAGTTACATAGGAGTAAGTAAGTTGGCCTTTGCGAAGGGGTATTCGTATAGAATGAAAATAGAATATTCCGGGATCATTCCTCCGGGGACTATCAAGGCGAGCAACTCCTCCGCTACCATCAGCAATGTTATTCAGTCAGGTAATACCTTCACCTTCAATGTGACCATTCCGGAAATCACCAGCCGGCTTTCAACATTTCAGATTGGATATAATAAAAGTGGATCAACGTTAAGTTTTATCATTCCCTGTGAGGTGGTGGAGATCGGAACGCTGTTTTCGATGACGGTGAAAGATACGACCAATACCATGATGGTTTCCTATGCAGCTAAAACAGACCAGTTGACTTCCATTATATTTATAAAGAATACAGGAAATAAGTACTTCACATTTTATGGTAATAATCTTTAGTACCTGAGATTCAATCACAGTTCAGGCAGCGGGCAAGCTTCCGGATTGATTTTTAATTCCGGCAGCTTTCAGGCAGGCAGCAACACTCAGTGTGGACTACAGGCATCAGTGACAGTGACTCCAGTCAGTGGGGGAAAACTGTCTGCTGATGTACTATCGAGATTAATTGATACGGCTGCCGATAAACATTATCCATGGGTAACGTACAGATACGCAAAGCGAATGACGGGAGGGACAGGTAACCAGACACTTTCAACATCCTCCGGTTCGGGAACGCTGTCCTCGGGTACGATGTTGTTTGAAGTATTACCAGGACAACAAATGACTTTGCCCGCCGGCACCAGTGGATTTTATGATTTTCTTTCAGCAGGATATAATATTAATTAATATTGTGAATTGAGAAGGACTCTATGTCAGAAGCTACGACTATAGCGAATCAATACCGGATATGCAAAGACATCTAAACCTGTTCGTGCTCATTTTGTTGGGGATGATCCTTCTACATGACCTTCAGGCCCAGATGCTGTCGGGAGAAAAGGAAAAGGAGCGGTTACAGGTATTGAAGGAAGTCAACAACATCCGAAAGGATACAGATTATGTCGCTACCTGTTATAAGTACGGGTTGTTTTACGAAGGGATAAATAATGATTCGGCCGTGTATTATTATGAGAGAGCCCGGAGAATCAGCGAGGAGATAAATTATATACACGGTCAGATCCGCTATTATGATTACAGGAGCATGGTCTATGTAATCGAATCGAATTATGATACTGCATTATTGCTGATGGATACGGCATATAAAATGGCGGTTGCTAATAAGTCGTTGCGTTGGATAACCATTGAACTGAATCAATTGGGGACAGTTTACCAATACAAGAATCAGATGAATACCGCAGCTGATTATTATCTCAAAGCATTCAGGTTTGCAGAGCAATTAAAGGATACTCAGTTTCTTGCTTCAATAACGGGAAATCTTTCGGGAGTATTTATGGAAATTAAAGATTATACCCGTAGCCGGTACTTCTCCAACTACAATTATGAGCTGGCGAAAGCAAAGCGGGATACGTTGTCGATGGGATATGGGTTGGTCAATCTCTCCTCGAGTGATGAGAAAGATTCTTTGTTTGAAATTATGAGTAAACGGGCATATGAGGCTTATAAAATTTCCATTAGGTATAATGATATCACTTTGCTTCAGTTCGCATTGAGCAATTATGCAAGTTCACTAACCTATCTGCATAAACTGGATACGGCAATTGCATGTTACCGTACGCTCACGGATATCAGCCGAAGACAAGGTAATGATTATCATCTTACTCATAATTTAAGAGACCTGGGGGCTGTTTATATTTATGCAGGTGAGTATGTCTTGGCGAGAAATGCATATCAGGAGGCCCTGGTTCCTGCGCTGACCATTAATAATCATGCGTTATTGATGACTATTTACAAGGGACTCAGTACGGCTGAGGAGCGGTTGAAAAATTTCGAAGGGGCACTGGAGGCCCGATTGCTTTATGATAGCTACCGGGATTCTCTGGAATTAACTACCCAGCACCAGCAGGTGAATGAGCTCGAATCGAAATATCAGAATGAAAAGAAGAGCCGGGAACTGGCAGAAAAGGAACTGATCCTGCAGGCGGAGAAAAGTAAATCGGATCAGCGACTGGGCTGGTTGTTGATTTCCGGACTGGGACTGATCGTATTGTTAATGGTGATTTATTTCCGTACACGGATAGCACGGCAAAAAGTTACTGCCTTGCAGAAAGATATGGAGGTGAAGGAGCTGATGGCACGTGAAGATGAACGTAGCCGACTGGCCGCGGATATGCACGATGATCTGGGCGCAGGACTTTCGACCATACGAATGATCAGTGAGTTGGCGATGCAGAAGAATGCGGAAGAGGTGAAGCAGGATATCCGTCGTATCTCCACGCGGTCGGAGGAATTGGTGGAAAGTATGCGGCAGATGATCTGGGCGATGAGCAGTAACAGTAATTCGCTGGAAGATCTTGTGGTTTATATGCGTGGATATACACGACAGTTTATGGACGATCATGGGATTCCTGCGCAGTTTTCTATTCCTGAGCACTTACCCGACATTCAGGTATCGGGCCCGGTAAAGCGAAACCTCTTCCTTGTCGTTAAGGAGATTCTTCATAATATTATCAAGCATGCAGGCGCCTCCGAAGTTAAGGTGACCATGCAGATGAATGGAAATGAGTTCAACCTTACAATTTCAGACAACGGTCGCGGCATGTCTGATGCGGCTCCCAACCGCTTTGGCAATGGATTGAAAAATATGGAGCGGAGGATGCGCGAAGTGCAGGGCACAATTCATTTTGTACAAGAGATGGGAACGACGGTAAACCTCCGGCTGGAGCTCTGAGCATATCGATCAGAACGGGCTGCTGATGGATTATTTTAAAATTGCTTTTGTGGTTTCAGAAAATTTTATAACTTGTTCTGCCAAATCTGACTTTATTCCTCTCCTCAATGAAATTCACAGTTTCACGCCTGGCACTTCAGGTGCTTCTTCTTTGTTGCAGTCTGTTATCTGCCATTGCTCAGACCGATACCAGTCTCATTCCTTTTTATCACGGAGTAGCCAGTGGTGATCCGGCCAGTAATCGTGTCATGTTATGGACGCGCGTTACTCCTCCCAATAACAGCGGGTCTGATATACAGGTGACCTGGAGGCTTGCAACGGATACCGGACTAACCAATATAGTGAAGTCAGGATCTATTAAGGCAAAGTCTGTGAAGGATTACACGGTACTGGTAACAGTGAACGGCCTTCAACCCAACCAGTGGTACTATTATCAGTTCACCGCTTTGTCAAGAAATTCACTCACAGGAAGAACCCGCACGTTGCCTACAACAGGGGTTGACAGTATTCGTCTGGCGGTTGTTTCCTGCACTAACTACCAAAGCGGATATTTCAATGTGTACCGCTCTATCGCCGATCGCAATGATATCGACGCAATCGTTCACCTTGGCGATTTCATTTACGAATATGGAAAATTTGGATTTGGCTACGATTCTACCGTCAACAGAGTACACGACCCAAAGCTGGAAACAATAACGTTAGCGGACTACCGAAGAAGACATGCGCAATACCGCCTCGATGAAGATGCCCGGAAAATGCTGCAGCAGTATCCTCTGATCGCCGTATGGGACGATCACGAAGTGGCCAACGACGCGTGGATGGGAGGAGCCGATAATCATGATCCCGCTACCGAAGGAGATTGGAATACGCGTCTCGCTGCAGCCAAACAAGCCTATTTTGAATGGATGCCTGTAAAGAAACCTGATCCTACAGGTGATCCCGGGCGTATCTACCGTCAGTTTAAATTCGGTAATCTGATCAGGCTGGATATGCTCGATACCCGGCTACAGGGGCGAACAGAACAACTGGCGGCCTCCTCGCCTTCATTTAATGATACAGCGCGCACCATGATGGGACTGGACCAGCGGCAATGGCTCACAGACGATCTGAAATCAAGTACAGCGAAATGGAATATTCTCGGTCAACAGGTAATGGTGGCTCCCATGGTTGCGTTTGGTGCTGTGCTGAATATAGATCAATGGGATGGCTATCCGGCGGAACGCAACCGGTTATTCAGCGCTTTTGCACAGAACAACACCAAGAACATGGTTGTATTAACCGGCGATATTCATTCAGCCTGGGCGAATGATCTTCCGTTGTCGGGTTACAGCAGCTCCAACCGAAGCGCCTCTGCAGGTGTAGAATTTGTTTGTCCGAGTGTAACCTCCCCGAATCCACTGAGCAACCTGACCCCGGCACTGATAAAGTTGTTCAATACGCATGTTCGCTACGTGGATTTATCTTATTATGGTTATACCGTCATCGACATCAACAAAAACAGACTTCAGGGCGATTGGTACGGAGTAAGTACCATTAAAGCAAAGTCTTTTGTCACGCAGTACAAACAAAGCTGGTATGTAAATACCGGCGAAAAATATCTTCGTCAGGCTGCTGCAGCCAGTGTACGATCTGCTAACCGTATCGTATTGCCGGCACCTTCACAACCACAACCGGTTGGTCCCCGATTGGAATATGTTCCCGTTGAATCCAGACTTGATCTTTATCCGGTACCCTCCTCCTGTTGGGTGTATATTGACCAACTGGAAGAGTATTTGCCGGAAGATATGATTCAGGTTACCGATATGAATGGACGGATGGTGTTACCTGCGATCACGGTAGGGCAGGCTATACAGTTATCCGCTTCCGGAATTGATGTTTCTGCTTTGTCTCCCGGCGTGTATATAGTAACGGTATCCGGAGGAGATGGAATCCGGTCAAGCCGTTTGATCAGATACTAACGTAAGTTTAATCGGTTCAACCGCTGAAACAGATAAATATACAATATCGGGTTTGGAATTTTGTGGTCAAATACACCGAAACAGAGTTCAGTCGATTAAATTATTACGTTAATCATATGGTTTCTGGAGGCTGATCCTCTATATTTGAGTACACCATTTTATCAACCTAACCCTATGAGAACTTTAAAAGGACTCACACTGCTGTTATCAGCGGTGGTGATGATGATGCATGTTTCCCATGCACAAACGAAGGAGTATTTCGGAAATGAAGCCGGCAAACTGATACAGGGCGCTGACTATGTCCGCACCAACGACCAGAGAAGCACCGTATCGTTCGTGAAACTTGCACCCAATGTGCAGGTTTCTGCCGATGCTGCCGCCGGATGGCTGAAGAATGCTATCCTCGGAAATCAGGCAGGCATGGAAATGCATCAGTCCCGGAAGGCCGTTGACCGGATCGGCTATGAGCATTTACGCTACGAGCAGCGATACCGCGGGATCCCTGTAGAATTTTCAATGTATATTGTCCACACCCGGGAAGGCCGGATTGTATCGGCTAACGGGGAAGCATATACGAATATTCAACTCGATGTTACACCATCTGTCTCCGTAGAATCTGCTAAACAAATCGCCCGAAAAGCTTTTCCTGCCGGACGTTATCTTGCTTCGCCGAATGATGCGGAGCCAGCGTTGATGGTGTTGCCGGTGAAAGACGGACAGTTTTGTCTGGTGTATAAGATCGATGTGTACACGGAAGAACCGTTGTCGCGGCAATGGGTATATATAAGTGCAAAAACAGGAGCCGTTGTCAGGTCAGTCAATCGCCTTGAGACCTTTAATGTGCAGGCAACAGCCGGAACCCAGTATTCAGGAACGCAAAGCATCACCACTGACAGTCTGAGTGCAACCAGCTACCGGCTGCGCGAAACCGGTCGTGGTGCAGGCGCTGCCATTGAAACCTTTAACCTTAACCACGGATCCAGCTATGCTGCCGCTACTGATTTTACCCATATTTCAAAAAACTGGCCGGCCTCTTATGACAATGCAGCACTGGATGCACACTTTGGTGCCGAGAAAACGTATGATCATTACTATAACAAATACGGTCATAACTCACTCGATAATGCCGGCATGACAATGAAGAGTTATGTGCATTATAGTTCCAACTACGTAAATGCCTACTGGAATGGCAGTGTGATGACCTATGGCGATGGTAACGGAACTTCCTATCTTCCGCTCACCTCACTCGAAATTGTCGGCCATGAAATGACACATGGAGTTACTGAGTTTTCGGCAGCACTTGTTTATTCAGGGGAATCAGGAGCACTGAATGAGTCCTTTAGTGATCTGATGGGGAACACCATTCGATTTGAAAATGACCCTGGTGCCAGCTGGCTGGTGGGAGATCAGATCGTTGTTCCCGGAAGTTCAGCAACACCCTTCCGGAACATGGCCAATCCGAACGACTATCAATGTGCGGATACCTATGGCGGTTTATACTTTAACAATGGTGATGTGGTTCACTACGACAGCGGAATTCAGAACTTCTGGTATTATCTGCTGACTGAAGGTGGAACCGGCGTCAATGATAACGGTGATGCCTATACGGTATTGGGAATAGGACTGGATGATGCCAACGCCATCGCCTTCCGTAACCTGACGGTTTATCTCACACCTAACTCCACCTTTGCCGATGCACGGGCCGGATCCATTCAGGCAGCTATTGATTTATTTGGTTCCTGTTCCAACCAGGTGATTCAAACGACCAATGCCTGGTATGCGGTGGGAGTCGGAGGATTGTTTAACAACGCTGTTGTGGCTTCTTTTCAATCCAATCAGAATTTCTTATGTACAGTTCCCGCCAGTGTCAATTTTGTCAATAACAGTTTGAATGCGACCAGTTATCACTGGGATTTCGGTGATGGCACTACCAGCACGCTTGCGAATCCTTCGCATACCTTTACGGCAGCAGGTACTTATACGGTTGAACTGATTGCTACCGGAAGTGCCAGCTGCGGCAACTCCGATACGATGCTGATTCCGGCATACATTGTCGTATCGAATGGCGGCGGACCGGTTACACCTTCCTGTTCACCCAATACGATAGGGAACTGCTGTGGTGTAGGGATTACTAACGTAACCTTGGGTTCCATCAATAAAACATCCGCCAATGCCAGTGAAGGCTATAAAGATTTTAGTTGTTCGGACCAGACGACACTGGTTGCGGGAAACACCTATCCGATTTCAATAACCACCGGCCCCATCAACTACGAAGATGCCGATGTATGGATCGATTATAACAACGATGGAGTTTTCGCAACAACTGAGAAAGTTTTCTCATCATTGAATAAAAAACTCACGCATACTGGATATGTAAATACGCCGGTGACCGCTGTGTTAAACACTTCATTGCGTATGCGTGTAATGGATGATGATGCCACGAATACCATCACGGGTCCTTGCTATAATCCGGCACGCGGGCAAGCTGAAGATTATACGATAATCTTCACCGCTAATACCCTGCCGCCGGTTGCTGAATTTACAGTGGATAATCAGGTGGTAAATGTCGGAGCACAAGCCAGTTTCTTTGATTTATCAGCCAATGCACCTACAGGATGGACCTGGAGTTTTCCCGGTGGAGTGCCTGCCACTTCTTCTTTGCAGAATCCGGTTATTCAATACAACAGTGTAGGTGTTTATCCGGTCACCCTGCATGTGTTGAATACATTCGGGACAGACAGCCTTACCAAAACGTCATATATCACGGTAGTGAACAGTTTCAACATGTGTACCAATACATCTACGGTATCTTCTTCCGGATTACTGTATGATTCCGGCGGACCATCGGGTGATTATCAGGATAGCGAAAACTGTACATTCCGTATATCACCGGCTTGTGCCGACACGGTGATTCTTACGATTCACGCCTTCTCTACTGAGTCAGGTTATGACTATCTCAGAATTTACGATGGTATTTCCAATTCCGGAACATTATTATTTTCTGCTTCAGGGACCACTACCACACAAACGGTGAAAGCCCCGTCAGGGAATATGTTCGTTCAGTTTACCTCTGATGGTTCTGTCACATCATCTGGTTATTATCTCAGCTGGAATGCTGTTTTACACAGCTCTGCACCACCAGTTGCAGCTATTTCAGTAGATGATACCACTCCTCCGGTAGCTGTGCCTGTTCAGTTCCATGACCTGTCAGCAGGATCTCCCAGCTCCTGGTATTGGTATTTTGGCGACGGAAATACCAGCACACAACAACATCCGGTTCATACATACAATGCTCCCGGATCATACACCGTTACGATGATTTCGTTTACCTGTAATCAGTCGGACACAACCACGTTGGTGATTACCGTACAGGATTATCCTGTGATCAGTATTGTTCCGGATTCGATAAGTGGCACTGTAGACTGTGGTGATTCATTACGTATTCCAGTGATGGTATACAATACCGGTGGCGGCGATCTTGTGATAAGCGGAAACTCTGTAGAAAATTTTACAGGGTCGTACCGACGGGTTTTAGCCTGTACGTATGGTGTGGATTTGGTGACCGAATACCCCAATACCATTGCCGGTATTTCTGCGTCGTTCAGCAATTATTCTCTGGCAACGTACAGCGGTACTGATTCCGCGCAACTAAGAGCAGCACTTGATACAATGGATGTATTGCTGTTTCCGGAGAACGAGTCCGGCGGTTCGGCGCATTATCTTCAGTTTGCGCCTGTAGTCAGTGATTTTATCAGTCGCGGCGGAGATGTGGTTGTATGCAGCGATTATGGTCAGCGATTGGAAGATATGGGATTATTTGCTTCTACTGGTTCATATAATTCTGCATCCGGTATGCTTGACGTGTTGGACCCCACTCATTTTATCACCGATAGTGTACCAGTTAATTTCCTGGCACAAAGCCTTACGATTTATAAATCATTTACCAATGTAGGAAGAAATACGCTGGTAAGTGCTGCAGTACCCGGTAATGAAGTTGTCACGTACCGGGAAATCGGATCCGGATCCGCCACCTTTATCGGTTATGATTATTACACAGCCAATACGCCGTTCAACCGTATTCTTGCCAATGCTGTTGCAGGCATAAACGGAGGTTCATCGGGAACCAGTGGAATTGATCCGTCACAAGATACCATTGCCCCTGGTGACTCTGCACTCATTTACATTGAGATCAGCACAGCCAATATGAATACCGGCATATTGCACGATTCAGTGTTAATCTCCAGCAATGATCCGGCACATGCATCGTATTATATCCCATATTATATTACTATTACCGGTAGTCCCCTGTTACAATTGTTGGATACGTGTCTGCATTTTGACCATGTTATGCAAACCGTAACAGCACTGGATACACTACACTTATCTAATAACGGTTGCGATACGCTGGTGATCAGTAGTATATTTTCTTCATCCGGTGAATTTATCCCCGATACTTCCGGCCCGGTGATGATTCCTCCGTTTTCTCATTATATCCTGCCAGTGCAGTTTCTGTCAGCAGTACCGGGTACATTTACCGGACAGTTGACTATATTAAATAATGATCATGATACAGTCGTTTGTTTAAGCGGTACTGTATATGGTGCACCTGTTGCGGAAGTCCAGCCTGACACTTTATTTGTTACTTTAAATTGTACGGATTCTGCGACCCAGTATCTTATCCTCTATAACTATGGATTATCCGATCTTGAGTTTTCCGTTGAAGGTTCGGCTGCAGACACTATCAATATTCTTATGTGTACCTATGGTGTGGATATGATGGGGGAATATCAGGAAATGATAACGGCTATCAATTCACGATTCCGGAAATACAGGTTGACACAATATACCTCAACAGATTCTGCCGGTTTCAGCGCCGCGTTGAACAATACAGATGTGGTAATATTCCCGGAGCAGGAAGGTGGTACCGGAACGCATTATACATCCTGGGCAGCGCCAATCGGAAGTTTCGTTGCAGGTGGCGGGCGGGCAGTAATTGCCGGAACCTATCTTTCAAATCGTATTACAGAGATGGGATTAATAACGGGGTCGTATCAGAATTATGTGAATTCAGGCACACTCACTTCGCTCGATACGACTCATTTTGTGACTGACAGTATTCCATTGTTGTTCAGCGCGACCAATTCTACCATGTATCATGCGTTTTCTGATCCGGCATGCGTTCACCTTGTTAAATATGGAAGCTCTGATGTGGTTGCTTACAAGGCCATTGGACAGGGTGATGTAATTTTTCTCGGATTTGATTATTTCGACACGAATGTAGTTACCGAAAAACTCCTGGTAAATGCAATAGCAGGTAATATAAATTCATTTTCAGATTGGTTATACGTTGATGGGATTTCAGACACTATATCGGTTGGAGATTCCGTGTTGATACCGGTACAGCTAACTACCAATAATCATGTTGCTGGTCAGGATACCAGTACGATTGTTATCCATACCAATGATCCTTTGCATCCGGAGTTGAACATTCCGGTCATACTTACCATTACAGGTGATCCGTCCCTTACTTTATCAGATACCTGTTTATCTTTTAACGCTGTAATGCAGTTTGACACATCGACAGCAATTTTAGAAATGAGTAATGGCGGATGCGATTCATTGCATATTTCGGGTATCATTGTAACAGGCAGTGAGTTTATTGCAGATACCATTGGTCCGGTTGTGATTGCTCCGGGCGATTCCTATGCTCTGGATGTTAACTTCGTTTCACCGGTAACGGGTTCTTTCACTGGCAGCATTCAGATCCTGAATGATGATCACGATACCACGATTTGTCTGATGGGCGATGCGTATGGTGCCCCTCTGGCATCTGTCGCACCAGATACCATTTTCGTTACACAGAATTGCGGAGATACGTCATTGGTCAATGTAACCGTTTATAATACCGGACTCAGCGATTTGTATGTTCAGGTTGGAGAACAGACGGGAACCTTGCAGATATTGACCTGTATCTGGGGTGTTGACCTGGCCGGTGAGTACAGCGTAATGCAGCAGGCGATCTCCGGATCGCTCAGCAATTATACGATCTCTACATACAATGGTACAGATTCTTCCGCTCTGGCTGCTGCACTGGTTGGGAAACATGTGTTGCTTTTCCCCGAGCAAGAAACGGGTTCCAGCGGTCATTATCTGAACTTCGCTCCTGTTATAAGCCGGTTCATGGCTGCAGGAGGAAGAGTGGTGGTTTGCGGATCTGCCAATACAGCCAACAGGTTAAGCAATCTGGGATTGTTCAGTGGTACGTTGATCAGTACAGTAAGTTCAGGTACTCTGGATAGAGCGAATGCTGCTCATTATATTACGCAGAATATTCCTGCAACATTCACGGCTCCGGATGCAACTACCTATTATGACTTTACAGATCCCTCGAGGATCCCGCTTGTCACCATTGGCTCAGCGTATGATGTTGTAACCTATAAAGCGTTCGGATCGGGCGAAGCGATTTATCTTGGATTTGATTATTGGTCCACAAGCACACCGGTAACACAGTTGCTGGCGAATTGTATCGGAGGTGGTTCCATCAGCATGGAATCATGGATTATAATGGATGAATTAATCGATACAGTAGCCGTAGGTGATTCACTCAGCTTCCCTGTAGTGATATCCTCTGTTGATCAACTGGCAGGGTCAGATACCTCCATCATTGAGATTGCCACCAACGACCCTTTACATCCTGTAATTCCTGTAGTGGTGATTCTTACTACAATCGGGAATCCGAATCTTGTACTGAGCGACTCTTGCATATACTTCGGACAAACCCCAAAGAATATTGTCGTTTCTGATACTTTGACTTTAACCAATAATGGCTGTGATTCATTATCAATCTCATCTATGGTAATGAGTGATCCGGCCTTTACGTTTACTTTTAGCGGGAATGGTGTCATTGCGCCCGACAGCACTTTGAATGTGGTCGTTCAGGCTCTAGTAGCAGATACAGGCTGGTATAATGGTTTGCTCACGATTCACAGTAATTTGCCGGATACTGTGATTTGCTTGTCCGTTTATGCTTATGGAGTTCCGGAGTTGACTCAATACACCGATACGGTCTACCTCCATTCATCTGTATGCAGTGATTCGGTTGTTATTCCTGTTACTGTTTACAATACCGGAGAAGATACACTCACTTATCAGACTATAATACAGACACCGGGAAGCTCTTCAGTGTTGCGAATCGTTGCTTTAACATATGGAGTAGATATGGTTCAGGAATATGCGAATACCATTGCTGCAATCAATCAGTATTTCACGAATTATACCATTACAACCGTGTCTACGGCGAATGCATCGTTGTTAAGCGCTGCACTGGCGAACGCAGATGTATTGCTGATGCCGGAACCTGAAAGCGGAACCAGTTCGCAGTTCACTCCCCTGGCACCTGTTATTCAGAATTTCATCAGTTCCGGCAAAACAGCGATCTTCTGTGGCGCATCAAGCACTCAGATAGCCTGTGTATTGAACTCAGGTGTGTTTTCAGGAACATATTCAGGTAATGCCTACTCCGGCACTTTATCGGTTGTAAACACATCTTCTCCCTATACAGCCGGTGTTCCTGCTACCTTTATAGGACAGAACGCCACCTATTGCCTGAACATTTCCAACCCGGGTAAAGTGCAGCTGGTTACATATGGTCTGGCAGATGTTGTTTCCTATGTTACCCTGGGGCAGGGTAAAGCGTTTTATCTGGCATTTGATTATTATTCATACACAGCCAATGAGGCAAAACTGATTTCTAATATTCTGGCAAGCATACCGAACTATTCGGTACCGGTTTGGGCAACAACCGGCTCATCAACGGAAACGGTTGTGTCAGGTGATTCTGCAATCGTTAATCTGGTATTTCATCCTGATCTGGGTACATTGGGCAGCAATGTTGCGTATCTCCTCATCCAAAGCAATGACCCTTCTTTGCCGGTTGATTCGGTTATACTGATCATGGATAATGACCTGAGTGGATGTGCGGAGATTGCATTGAATGCCGACTCCTGCGGACATTCGGTAGCGTTTAATGCCGACAGCGTTATTGCAGGGAGTTCATTTGCATGGTTGTTCGGAGATGGTTCTGGTTCGTCTGTACAGTCGCCGGTACATCAGTACACGATAGCCGGTACTTATACAGTAAGCCTTGTATTGTCAAATAGCGGCTACACTGATACTGCCTATGCAACTATTCAGGTTGGATTTAATGCAGCTCCTGTTGCTGCGTCCTGTACGCCTGCTACCTTATCGTATTGCTGTAATTATGGTGTACTGGGCGTGCAATTGCAGTCGATTAATAAACTGACTCCAGGTGGTTCAGACGGATACCAGGATTATACCTGTTCCGATTCAACATCGCTGGATCGTGGACAGTCGTATGGATTGCAGGTGTTGACGGATACGGGTCTCGTTAGTAACGTGGCTGCATGGATTGATTATAACAATGATGGCAGTTTTGATCCGGCAGAGCAGGTGCTCACTTTTTCAGGAGTGGGTGGCTGGAACACCGGTATTTTTATGGTTCCGGTGAATGCAGTTACTAATGTGCCCCTTCGGATGCGTGTCGGTGCAGATGCAACCACTTCATCGATGAGCGATCCCTGTATGGATCTCTCCAACGGACAATACGAAGATTACACGATTTGGCTGAAAAGCGGAACAGGTCTGAATGAAAATTCGGATATTGCAGTTGCTGCTATTCTTCCGAATCCATTTGGTGATGAAACGGTACTATCGTTCGAATTGAGGAAACCAGGGAATGTGTCAGTTACCATCTTCGATGCGCTGGGAAAACTCATCAGTGCGCCTGTTGATGATGAGGAACGTATGGCCGGCCGTTACCATGTGCGCATCAGCCCTGAAGTTTCAGGTGTGTACTATGTACGTCTGACAGACGGCAACTTTAATAATGTTTTCAGGATTATCAAGACCAATTAATGTAGCTGATTGAATATGAAAGAGGCTGTTCCGGAAGGAGCAGCCTCTTTTTCTTTCATGATGATCGGGGTTTATCGCACGATCTTGAACTGAAACATAGGACTTCCCATTGCACCATACAACCTCACCCAAAGCGGTAGCAGTTGTTCTGTTCCGCGTGCGGTGGTGATATCACCTAAGTCACGGAGATGTTCCGCTGCCCAGCCGAAGGTTTGCAGGAGAGCACTTACTTTTTCTTTCGCTTCCTTGTTGTTCCCGCTCAGAAAGATATCATGATCGCCATTGTTGACGAGTTGTGGATTTACCATCAGCGGAGCAGTGAGCGTATTAAGTGTTTTCACCACATGCGTTTCGGGGAAAGCCTGCTGGATCTGTTCGCCCAGTGAGTTGTCGTTGCAGACCAGCAAGGTGGGAGGCATGCCTTTGCTGAAGTCGAGCGGATTGGAAATGTCGATGAGAACTTTACCTTTCAGATTTTCTGCTCCGGCCATCTTCAATGCTTCAAGGCTCACTTCACCTTTTGTGCAGTTGAAGATAATTTCGCCGAAGGCAGCAGTTTCAGCGAAGGTTCCCTGTGAAGCATTCGCTCCGGATTTTGAAACCCATTCATTTGCTTTTTCGTTACTGCCCGAACGTGAGCCGATTTTTACAGTGTGTCCGAGACTGATAAGTTTGCCGGCAATGGCTTGTCCCACCATTCCGGTTCCGAGTACACCAATGTTCATGATTGATAAGCTGTTTTAAAGATAGTAGTAGCAAAGGATTCAATAGTGGTTGGAGTGGTAGAGGCAGCATCGCGTTTCTCTGTATTGAAAACGCCTTCATTGATGCCTTCGCTTAATCCGATGTATCCTTCCACGAAACTGTCGTTGAGTCCGGCCTGACGCATCCCTTCACGTGCCTGATCATAAGGAAATGCGATGTAGGGTAAGTTCGGCTGTCCGATAGCGTTAGCCAGTGCTGCTGTAACTTCATTCATGGTATAGTCTTTGGGTCCGAGAAGCGGAAGAACCGATTTGCCGGTCCAGGCTGCACTCTCCAGTTTCTCTGCTGCTACACGTGCAATATCTGCGGTAGCGATAATCGGAAATGCACGGTCAGCAAGGATGGCAGAACCGTTGATGTTCATGCCTTTCATCATACCGATGTTGGCCAGCACATTCTCCATGAAATAGCTTGGACGCAGGTGCAATACATCCACACCTTCGAGTGCATTGAGACGTTGTTCCTGACGGGCGAGTCCGGCAACGATGCCTGTTTTCTCTTCGGTATGTCCGCCCACAGAAGAAAGATTGAGTACTTTCTTTACTCCGCTGTTGCGGATGGCGGTGATGGTAGCAAGCCCCAGTTCATCCTGATGTTTCGGTACATCAGCAATGCTGAAGTCGGCCGGTGTCATGGTGAACACTACATCTGAACCTTTCATTACAGAAGTGAGGAAATCTGCATCCTTCGCAGAGCCGGTATGAATCTCTACACCCGGAGTGTTTTTAAACTGGTCGAGTTTTTCAGCATGACGCGCCACCAGACGCAATGTATAGCCTTTTCCTGAAAGATGTTGTACGGTTTTACTGCCGACTCTGCCGGAAGCACCGATGATGGTAATGATTTTTGACATGGTTTTATAATTTATTACGAGTTCGTTTTATATTTGTATATGCAAATAAGAAATGAAAAAAAATTTAGAGTTTATCGGTGATGGTATTCATATCGGCTACGAGTCTGCTGCTGTTTTCCTTCCCCAATATAGACGAATACGTCTGGTAGAAATTTTTGAGACATTCATTTAATACCGGTTCCATGTTTTTGCCTTTCGGAGTAGGGTAGATATTGGTAAGTTTTCCTTCGGTGGTGCGGATAAGTAATTTTTTTGTCTCCAGTTTTTCTGTCAGCCGGGTGATGGTAGAGGGCGTCAGTTGCAGTTGTTCTCCCAATACGGTCGGCTGAATACCCGGTTCCTTGAGTACCAGCATCAGCAAATACGCATGACTCGGAGAAAGACCACTTGGTTTCCACGATTCAATCGCCAGCTTCTCCACTTTACGCGCAAGCGCCTGTGAAGAGAAGTAAAGACATCGGCAGAAGGTGCTGTCGCAGCTTTTCATGACGAGGGCAAAGGTAATGCAATTATATTTGTATATGCAAATAAAAAGTCCGCAACCAGGGTAACAGGCTGATATTAAGCGTAATTTCCTGAGTAAGGCCGAATGCTGTCTTCGGTTTCGCGTCTTTTTTTGATCTGATTCTCTATCTTTCGGAAAAATTAATTCCATGCAGAAGGAGGGCGGCGTACGGCTCAATAAATTCATTGCCGACAGCGGATTATGTTCACGCAGGGAGGCGGATCGTTTTATTGAGCAGGGGAATGTCTTCATCAACGGGCGGCGTGCTAAAATCGGCGATCAGGTATATCCGGGAAACACAGTGCGGGTAAACGGACACGAACTGGAGCCACTTGCCGAGGAAGATCTGGTATTTATCGCACTCAACAAACCGGTGGGCGTTACCTCTACAACGGAAGAGGGTGTACGAGATAACATCGTTTCATTTGTCAACCACAGCGCACGTATCTTTCCTATCGGACGTCTCGACAAAGATTCACAAGGACTCATCTTCCTCACCAACCGCGGTGATCTCGTGAATAAAATTCTGCGTGCCGGTAACCAGCATGAGAAGGAATATATTGTAACAGTGGATAAGCCACTCACGGATGAAGTTATTTTCCGGTTGGGAAACGGTGTCCCGATTTTAGGATCTACCACAAAGAAATGCAAAGTAGTTCGCGAAGATGCAACAACATTTCGAATTACGTTGGTGCAGGGATTGAATCGTCAGATCCGCAGAATGTGTGAATACTTTGGCTACAATGTGACAAAACTTGAGCGCATCCGCATCATGAACATTTCGTTGAAAGGTTTACCGGTGGGTGACTGGAGAGATCTGACCGACGAAGAAATGGCCACGATCCATAAAATGATCGCTCATTCTTCCTCCGACGACGAACGGGCGGTACGTAAAGAAGCGGAGCGCAAAGCCGCAGCAGGAAAGAAACCGGTGGGAGCAAAGAAGACGCATGGACACGCAGGAAATCATGCCGGAGCACAACGGTCATTCAGCAAAGGGAATTCCGGCCATTCCGGGAAGAGAGATAACCACCGTGGTGGAAATCAAAAAGGAAAGAATACGGGCAGGAGGGGGAGGTAAGGTTAGTGTATTCAGTACAGCGGATCCTTCTACATTTCTTTTGAAATATTGAATAAAGGCTGGAATTTCACTTCCTCATATAAGTCTTACTCCCCAACCACCAATCTGCCATAAATCGGTTTTCCGCCAGCAAATAACTGAAGCGTATAGATTCCGCTACTGAGGCCGGATACATCCAGATCCGTCTGATAAAATCCTTTGGCGAGTGTTGTACCCTGATCGATTGTCTTCACCAGTTGACCTGTTAGATCGAAGAGCCGGATGATGATTTCATCGTTTGTCAGTTTTTCGAAACGGAGGGTAGTGGTGTTGTTTGCGGGATTAGGAGAAAGGGAAAGCTGAGTAATGGTTGCTGTTTCATCAAGTGCAGTTATGGTGAGGTTCGACAAAGGCATTTCTTCCACATTCATCACTGCTCTGTTAAACTTATCAATGCCGTGATTCGCCACAATGGCTACAATCTTAACGCGGCTTGCATCATAGTTGGCGGGCAAGGTGATGGAATTAGAAACGGAATACGGAGTATTGATAAGAGGAACAGCAGGAATAATACCTGCACTTCCCCAGGTACCTCCGGTTAATGGTGTCCGCTGCACATTGCGGTGTGGGTAGAGGCTGATGTAAGTAGTACCGGCGTTGTATTGTCCGGGATAATGTTGATTCGCCCAATTCGCATCATAACACTTCTGATCCCAGCCCATGCCCGAACCAATCACACTATCTTCCACCAGGTAGCAGGAAATTCTGCGGTCGCTGCTGTTTAATGTCTGAAGGAATGTGGCAGTTGCTTCAACAGTTAAAGCACGCGATACAGGATTATATGATCCGGTGATTGTTATACTCACTTCGGGTGTATTACCGGCAACATGCGTGGCGATGGTATCGAAACCATTCACCGTCATATAAGGTACTGTATCTACTCCCGCATACACTGCGCGATCCACCATGATGGCCGGTGCGAAACCGAAGGTGCTGGGCTGGAAGTAGGATGCAAACGTTGAAGCCGAAGCATTCGTCATGGAATCTGTTCCGAAGCCGGCATGGTGTGTCATGAATACGGATGACGCCGTATGATTTTCATAATACACCTGAATATCGTTCGACCTGGGCGGACAAAACCCGCAGAGGTTGGTTGTAAATTCTTCGAGTAATACTTTCTTAATCTGGGCAGGACTTTGAACTACTTGAAACAGGAGCAGGAACAGCAGGGCTTTTTTCATGAGCGGAGGTTATGTTGATCAAATATCGTTAAAATTCAGCAGACATAGTTGGTGAAATCAGACATTGCCTGGAGATTACTAATTTGGATTTTAAGAGGTGACCAATCAAGCTCTTTCATGCCTGAAATTTAAAATGTAGTGATTTGTCTGTTTTGCAGCTTTTAAGAGGCTTAGTGCTATGTCGGTTAAATATCTGCCGGTACTTTTTCGGACGTGGCTTCAAGATTTATTGTTAAATTTTAACAGTATTCACTCTTCATTTTATAGAATAATTGGTACATATACTCATTGTTACTATATTCGATACACCATTTATCTAATACTGCTCTATTATGAAGAATCTGTTCAAATTAAACCTTACCTTGATTTTACTATTGATTTACTGTAGTGCTTTCGCACAGATTACAGCTCTGGCTGACTCTGGCGGTGGAGGTGTCCCTGCCGGTCCGATGGATGAATTGAGTCCGGCTCAACAAAATGCCATACAAAAGGCTATTAATAAAAATATCGATTCGCTGGGACTTACCCCATCCGGCCAACAATTGCTTCCTCCTGCATTGATCTGGCCACTGCAACAGGCACCGGGTAATACCGATCCAGGATATTGCGGTATTTCAAATTATATTGACCGGAATCCGGCTTATCCTAATCTGATACAGGATTACAATTGCGGAACAAGATCCTATGATTTGAGTTCGGGTTATAATCACAGCGGGACAGATATATATCTATGGCCATTCCCCTGGTACCAGATGGATAATAATCTGGTGCAGGTCATCGCGGCAGCGCCCGGAACCATCGTCTATAAATCTGATGGTAATTTTGATCGCAGCTGCAGTATGAATAGTAACAACTGGAATGCAGTTTATGTACAGCACAGTGATGGATCCGTAGCATGGTATGGGCATTTGAAGTCCGGTTCATTAACTTCAAAAGCTGTTGGGCAAACTGTTGTGGCGGGGGAGTATTTGGGTATTGTAGGTAGTTCGGGCAGTTCAACAGGTCCACATCTCCATTTTGAGTTAAGGAGTAGTACGAATACAACATTAGATCCATGGAATGGTCCCTGCAACACCAGTGCTTCTTTATGGGCCAATCAGGAACCCTATTATGTCAGCAAGCTCAATAAAATAATGGTTGGTAAATCTGCTGCGAGTTATCCTTCTTGTCCTACACAGGAACTACCAAACATTGCCACACAATTCTGTCCGGGAAATACCATTTATTGTACAGCTTCTTATAGAGATCAGCAGAACGGACAACAGGTTTTGCATAAGTTGATTCAACCCAACAATGTGGTGTGGCAACAATGGACACAAACCTTTACGACCTACTACAGTGGTTCATGGTGGTGGTACAGTTGGGTATTGCCAACAAGTCCGCTAACCGGTACCTGGAAGTACCAGATCATATACCAAGGCGTTACGAGTGAAACGACATTTAATGTAAGTTCAAACGTATCAGCAGGTATCTCCATAACCAAAACCCCATCTGGAGTGGTATGCGCTGGCGGCTCTGCCACCTTCAATTCAAGTGTTACGAATCCGGGGCTTACTCCAGCGTACCAATGGAAAAAGAACGGAGTCAACGTTGGTACGAATAGTTCAACTTATACAACAACCTCACTGTTAAACAACGATGTTGTAAACTGTACCTTAACCAGCAATGCGAATTGTGTAACCAATAGCCCGGTTGTTTCAAACTCCCTGACCGTTACGGTAAGTCCGAATGTGACTCCGGCAGTCAGTATTACACAGAGTCCGGCCGGCAACCGATGTAAAGGAAGTGCCGTAACATTCACGCCGACTCCTGCCAATGGAGGTGCAACGCCTGCCTACCAATGGAAAGTAAACAATGTAAATGCCGGAACCGGTAATACGCTTGTGACTTCAATCCTTAACAATGGTGATTCTGTTAAAGTTGTTATGACCAGCGGTGCGTCCTGTGTTACCAATGCGACAGCCACTTCAAACACAATCGCAGCTCCGGTGTATGCATGTTCTATTAGCCTTTTATTGAAATCGATAATTGAAGGACTTTACGATAGTGGAACAGATTCAATGATTGCCGTAATAGATCCGATCAATTTGCCTCAGGTGAGTGATAGTCTGACCATCTTCCTTGCTGACTCTGCCTCATTAAATCTGGTTGCTTCCAGTAAGAGAGCGCTAAGCAGAACCGGGGAAGCTTTGTTTACATTCACAGGATTAATTCCCGGCAACCGGTACTATCTTGTTGCCAGACATCGCAATTCAATAGAAACATGGAGTAAGCACAGTATGTTATTCCCGAATGAGTTTCCACAGTATAATTTTGCTAATCCGTAGGAAATTACAATTAAATTGGAAAAGTAAGCCTTAATTATTTGTTGGGGGATCATTGCTCTTACATTTAAGTAAGGTGCACCACCTTCCCATTCTCCGGTACCAACATCTCCGAGACAGATTTGGCTGCTTTCACCCTCTTCACCGGCTCATCCCAATCGTGCAACGACAAGCGGAATTTTCCCCAGTGTACGGGTATAAATTTCTTTGCATTGAGATCATCTGCCGCTTGTGCAGTTTCTTCGGGAAGCATGTGAATGTATTTCCAGTAGGGATGATATTGACCGCATTCGAGGATAGCCAGATCGAAGCCACCGAATTTATTTCCGATTGTTCTGAAGTGGGCGTCATAACCGGAGTCACCGCCGATATAAATTCTCTTTGATCCGGTTTCCAGTACGAGTGAAATCCATAAGTGTTGATTCCTCTTAAATCCTCTGCCGGAAAAATGACGGGCGGGACAAGCGGTGAAACGAAATCCATCTTCACCCGTAAATGATTCCCACCAATCGAGTTCAGTTATTTTAGCAGGAGAGATGCCCCAATGTTCGAGGTGGGAGCCCGTGCCGAGTCCGGTGATGATATGTTTTACTTTTTTATCCAGTGCCATCACGGTCCGGTAATCGAGATGATCCCAGTGATCATGCGTAATGATCAGGTAATCGATTTCCGGCATATCAGCAACACCGTACACATTGGAACCCGGAAAAGCTTTTGTCGTAAACGATAACGGTGAGGCATTACCGCTGAACACCGGATCCACCAGCAGATTTTTCCCTCCGGTACGCAGTATATATGATGAATGTCCGAACCAGACGAAGGAATCGTCGTGTAAGGTGGTCAGATCTGTTTTATGAGACGGGAGCGGTTGTTTCGGTTTTCCGTTCTTACTGTTTTCAAAGAAGAACGACTTTAGCACCATCGGCATCGTCACACCTTCTGCAAGGTTGGGCGTATGACTTTGATTCACGAACTGGTTACCCGCATAATTCGGAGATTGTTTGATCCGTTGCAGCCGGGCACCGGAAGAGGGTTTACCGAAACGGCGTGTTTTCATAAACAGAAAGACTCCGGCAGGGAGTGCAAGGAGAGAGAAGGCGAGGAGCATAATTGATCGGGTGCAATTTAAGACGTACAGCGATGGGTCTGTATTTCATATTTGAAAAGAAATTGATAAATTCATCCTATAAACAGGATGGAATAGCATTTTATTTTTTCTAAACTATTTTCTCCCCCTTTATTTGAAGTGAACAGTACTAATTTAAGTATCTCTAAAATCCAACCCCCACCGAAACACCGGCAAAGAGTTTTACCTGATTGGTGAAGAAAGGGGTGAGCCCGGCGCGGAGTATAAATCCTCCTTTGGGCGGTTGCAACCTGTAACCAATGGTAGCGGTACCGATTACGCGGGTGGTGGTTCCTTGCCCTTCCATCACAAAGAAGGGATTGTATCCGTCGCTGTGATAGTTGACAGTAGCAGGCATGCATCCAAGACCTGTTTCGAAGTGACTGCTCTTGTTGCCGCTCAGGTAATTCAGCATCACCGGGAATCCGGTAAATGTAAAGCCATTGCCGAGGAAACTAAATCCCCAGGTGGTAAAACCTACCCTGACAGAGAGCGTTGGTTTTATTCGATAGTCGTAGTTCAGAGAATAGAGTCCACCCTGACCAAACGTTTCAAAATAGATGGCATGCCTTTTCAGCGTTGTGTTTTCCTGTGCCCTAAGCGAACTTACCATCAGGAAGAGCAGACCGGCTGTAATCAGCTGTCTTCGTCGTGTTCGTGTGAATACCATGCACTGTAATTTTAAGCATGGAAATTCCGTTTTCCTGCGATGAACCGCAGGCTTCATCATGAGAGAAGTCAAGGCAGATGAGTGGCTGCTAACCACCATATTCCAGTTTCCTGCACCTCATTAAGTTGTTCCGGTGGTATTTTAATGTATTGAAAAACAATTAATTATTGTTGAATTACATACATCTGTTTGCAATACATAAGAAACCAATGTATATTTGCGTTAGGTAATTCACCGGAACATGATTTATTCATCAGAACTGATCAAGGGGACCCTCAAAACCATCATCCTGAAACTCCTGAAAGAGCAAGGGCGGATGTATGGGTACGAGATCACACAAAAAGTAAAGGAGCTCACGGCGGGCAAAATTCAACTGACCGAAGGAGCGCTCTATCCTACCTTACATGCATTGGAAGCCGATGGTGTACTCACCACCGAAACAGAGTTTATCGGCAAGCGGGTGCGCAAATACTATTCGCTGAGTCCGAAAGGAAAAACAGTGTCGGAAGAAAAAATCAGTGAGCTGGCCGACTTCCTCAACACGATGAAATATCTGCTCGATATCAAACCCGGTATCGCCTGATGTATAGACTCAGTGATCAGCAAATAACGTTCATACTCGACGACATTAGACGTAATGGCATCGGGCTGGAGGATCTGCAGTATAACCTCCTGGATCATATTTGTTGCATCATCGAGCAGAACCTCGAAGAGAACGGAGACTTCGAAGACTTCTATCGCAAAACAGTCCGTACGTTCTACCGCAACGGACTCCATGAAATCGAAGAAGAGACCAACAATCTCCTGCAATTCAAACATTACTACGCTATGAAAAAAACCATGATGATGAGCGGTGTGATCGCAGTATCCATGCTCTCAATCGGACTGATATTAAAATTCCTGCACATGCCCGGAGCGGCTGTCCTGCTTGTATGCGGCATCTTCCTTCTGAGTTTCCTCTTTCTCCCGCTGATGATGATTCTGCGCCTGAAAGAAAAAACGGAAACAACGGATAAACTGCTGGTTGTACTGGGCGTCTTCTCCGCCATCACCATGTCGCTGGGCGTACTCTTCAAAATCATGTATTGGCCGATGGCCAACATGCTCGCGATGATCTCGCTGCTGAATCTCCTCTTTATCTTCCTGCCTTTCTACTTCTACAACGGTCTACGCAAGCCGGAAACGAAAACCAATACAGCTGTTTCAGGAATGCTCATCCTCACCGGCTGCGGACTCATCCTCACGCTCATCCGTTCACCACAGAGTTCGCATGCCATGGAAATTATCCAGACAAAGAACTTTATCCAGGACGAACAGCTGTTGAAAAAAGAATACACGGTGGTGATGAAAACGGCTCCTGCTGCCCGTACCTGGAGCGATCCTGCTGCAGAAAAGATGTACACGCTCTGCAATGAATTGAAAGAATATGTGATTCATCTTGAAACCGGCGTGAATTACATTGGCGATGACTTCGAAGCACAGGGCCTTACGCTGGGCGATACCCGCATTGACCATTTTATCTATGATACGCCGGACGCTGCAAGCAACTGGGAAGATCTAAAGACTGCATTGTCCGCCTACAACCAACACCACGGAGCAGGCGCAGTAGCCACTACGCTGTTTGATGCAAAAGAAATCAGAACCAAGGATGTCCTGCACGGACTCATCCGCATCCAGCGCGCCTTGCTGGCGAATGAGATGGGGAGGTGAGGCATTTAACAACAAGCCCCGGGATTAGTCCGGGGCTTGTTGTTTGTATTCAGGTATAATAATTATCGCAGTATATTGAGATAATTGTAAAAACCCGTGTAATTATCTGGCATGCAGTATATTGTGATGAATCGATAAGCCTGCTCCATCCATGAAAATTCCTTTGGTGCTGTAAAGTAATGGTGGAAAGGTGTGATTAATTGATCTAAATCCAATGATATACATCGATTTGCACCACCGAAATTCACCGCCCCTGCTACGCATATTGGCTTTTTATGTACCTTTGCGCTCTCAATAACCCATAGGTGCGCCTATCATGTTGAAAAACAAGCGTTTACTCATCTTCACGGTCCTGACCTTCCTGGCCTTTACGCTGATTTACTCGGTAAATCCGGCGCAGGACTCTGCCAATACTCAACTTCCCGCTACTGAAGAACATGCTACTGAAGCCGTTGCCGCAGAGGCGCATGGAGAAGCAATGCATGCCGAATCAGGTCACGCTGCTGAAGGTCATGGGGAGGAAAAACTGAATGCCGGAAAAATTATCATGGAGCACATTGCTGATGCACATGGCTGGCATTTATGGGGGCATACAGAAATTCCGCTGCCGGTGATTCTGTACAACAGCGAGCGCGGGTTTTCGGTATTCAGCAGTGCACATTTTGAGCACGGCCATAAAACCTATGCCGGTTACATGCTGAAAGAAGGTAAGATTAAAGCCGTGAATGAAACCGGAGAAGTGGACGCACACAGTGCAACAGAAAACGAAGAACTTACTGCGGCAACAACAGATATCTCCATCACCAAGAACGTAATGACCTTGTTCATCGTGATCATCGTAATGATGTGGATGTTTACGTCTGTAGCAAAGGCCTACACCAACAAACGTAAAGGTCTTGCACCAACAGGATTACAAAACGCTATTGAGCCGATCATCATTTTCTTGCGTGACGAAGTGATCAAGCCGAGCATTGGTCCGAAATACGAGAAGTTTCTGCCCTATCTTCTGACCGTATTCTTCTTCATCTGGATTTCGAATCTGCTGGGATTGATTCCGATCTTCCCGGGTGGAGCGAACCTTACCGGTAACATCAGCATCACCATGACACTTGCTGTGTTTACGTTCCTGCTGGTAACGGTGAATGGAAACAAGCATTATTGGCAGCACGTGTTTGCGATGCCGGGCGTTCCAGCCGGTGTACTGGTGCTACTCACGCCGATTGAAATTCTCGGTATGTTCCTCCGTCCCTTCGTACTCATGATTCGTCTATTCGCGAACATCACGGCAGGACACATCATCGCGCTTTCGTTCTTCTGTCTGATCTTCATCTTCGGACAAAACGGAACCGGTGTCGGACTGGCAGTATCACCGCTTTCGCTGGTGTTCACCATCTTCATGACCACACTCGAGTTACTGGTCGCCTTCCTGCAAGCCTATGTATTCACCATGCTCAGCGCGGTGTACATCGGAGCTGCGGTTGAAGAGCACCACGGACACGACGATCATCACTAAGACATTATTACCACTAAATAATTATATACAATGTTATCAAACATCATTCTCCAGGCTGCTGCCGAAAACCTTGGAATGGGTTACGGTCTTGCTGCAATCGGTGCAGGTCTCGCTGCTATCGCTGCCGGTATCGGTATCGGTAAAATCGGTGCTTCTGCACTTGAGTCAATCGCTCGTCAACCTGAAGCTTCAGGCGACATCCGCGGTAACATGATTCTTGCAGCTGCTCTCGTGGAAGGTGCTGCCTTCTTCGCGATGGTTATCGGCCTGCTCGCTATCCTTACCAAGTAAGCGATCGCAAAAAATCAAACCGGCAGAACGACGATTGGTCGGGTGCCGGTTTAATCTGAATCCAATTACTCACTATAACAGGGATAATCCCAACGATAATTCCGATACACTATGGAACTCGTAAAACCCGATTTCGGTCTCGTATTCTGGATGACCGTTTCCTTCCTGATCGTTGTCTTCCTGATGCGCAAGTTCGCCTGGGGACCGATCCTTACCATGCTGAAAGAGCGTGAAACATCTATTGAAGATGCACTCAACGCTGCTAAGAAAGCAAAGGAAGAAGTTGCGAATATGAAAGCTGAGAACGAGCGTATTCTGCAGGAAGCAAGAAACGAGCGTGACAAGATGCTGAAGGAAGCACGCGACACCAAAGATGCGATCGTTAACGAAGCCCGCACCAAAGCACAGGTAGAAGGCGATCGTATGATCACCATCGCGCGTGAAACCATCAACAACGAAAAGATGGCTGCTATCACTGAACTTAAAAATCAGGTAGCGACGCTCTCTATCGAAATCGCTGAAAAAGTGATCCGTCAGCAACTCAGCAGCGACGAAAAACAAAAAGCACTCGTTCAGGATCTCCTGAAGGATGTGAAGATGAACTAACCAGTATTTCTTGGCTTCGGTGACTTCGGTGGCTTCGGCTACGCTCAGCCACCGAAGCTGCCGAATGTATAGGTCATACAGTAATAAAGAATGTTTCGGAGGCTGAGCGTAGCCGAAGCCACCGAAAACAATTAAATCAATCATGGCAGAATTAAAAGTCGCCCGCAGATACGCCAAGTCGCTCTTAGGACTTGCTCAGGAACGGAACCTTGCCGACAAGGTGTTCGCTGATATGGAATTGGTGCAGGCCACCTGCGAAGCCAGCCGCGAATTGGTGCTGTTGCTGCGTAATCCGATTGTGCAGGGAGATAAAAAAGAAGCAGTGATCAATGCATTGTTCGGAAGCAAAATGGATGCGCTCAGCAATGCGTTTATCAATATCATCATAAAGAAGGGCCGCGAAAATCAACTCGATGCGATTGCTACAGAGTATGTACGAATCTATAAAGAGATGAAAGGCGTGGTTACTGCGCATGTAACAACGGCTGTGAAAATGGATGATGCCATCCGTCAGACGGTTCTTGCCATGGTAAAGAGTGCGAAGGGAGATAAAGTGGAGTTGAAAGAAGAAGTGGATCCTTCACTCATCGGTGGATTTGTACTGCGTGTGGGTGATCAGCAATACGATACCAGCATCAGCCGTAAGCTGAAGCAGCTCAAGAACGAATTCGACGATAATCTCTATATCAAAGAATATTAATCAGTACAGGCGTAGCCTGCATCCTTAAACAGTAAAACATAATCCTTAATACTTACACATCATGGTAGATGTAAGACCGGACGAAGTCTCAGCGATACTCCGCCAGCAACTGGCAGGCTTTAAGTCAGCCACCGAACTCGAAGAAGTAGGAACCGTTCTCCAGGTAGGTGACGGTATTGCCCGTATTTATGGCCTCACCAAGGTTCAGTCTGGTGAGCTGATCGAGTTTGAAAACGGCCTCAAAGGCATCGTTTTGAACCTTGAAGAAGACAACATCGGTGCAGTAACACTGGGTTCGTCAAACGACATCAAAGAAGGTGACACGGTTAAGCGTACCGGTAAGATCGCGTCTATCAAAGTAGGCGAGGGCATGCTGGGTCGTGTAGTGGATACGCTCGGTAACCCGATTGATGGTAAAGGTCCGCTGACCGGCGAACTGTTTGAGATGCCCCTCGAGCGTAAAGCTCCCGGCGTTATCTACCGTCAGCCGGTAAATGAGCCGCTTCAAACAGGTATCAAAGCGATTGATGCGATGATTCCGATTGGCCGCGGACAGCGTGAGCTGATCATCGGTGACCGTCAGACCGGTAAAACGGCTGTTGCACTGGATGCGATCATCAACCAGCGTGAGTTTTATGATCGTGGTGAGCCGGTATTCTGTATCTATGTTGCCGTAGGACAAAAAGGTTCTACTGTTGCCAACGTTGTAAAAACACTCGAAGAGCGTGGTGCGATGCCGTATACGGTGATCGTTGCTGCGTCTGCTTCTGAGTCTGCTCCGATGCAGTTCTATGCGCCAATGGCGGGTGCTGCGATCGGCGAATTTTTCCGCGATACAGGTCGTCCTGCCCTGGTGGTATATGATGACTTGTCAAAACAGGCGGTAGCGTACCGTGAGGTATCCTTGCTGCTCCGTCGTCCTCCGGGCCGTGAAGCGTATCCTGGTGACGTATTCTATCTCCACAGCCGTCTCCTCGAGCGTGCAGCGAAAGTGATTAAGTCTGACAGCATCGCTGCGCAGATGAATGATCTTCCTGAGACACTGAAGAGCAAAGTTAAAGGCGGTGGATCTCTTACAGCACTTCCGATCATCGAGACACAGGCCGGTGACGTATCTGCATACATCCCGACGAACGTAATCTCCATCACCGACGGACAGATCTTCCTTGAAGCGAATCTGTTCAACTCCGGTGTGCGTCCTGCCATCAACGTAGGTATCTCTGTATCCCGTGTAGGTGGTAACGCACAGATCAAGGCGATGAAGAAAGTTGCGGGTACCCTCAAGCTCGACCAGGCGCAATACCGCGAGCTCGAAGCCTTCGCTAAATTCGGTTCTGACCTCGATGCTGCTACCAAAGCGGTACTCGACAAAGGTTCACGTAACGTGGAAATCCTGAAACAGGGTCAATACTCTCCGCTGCGTGTAGAAGAGCAGATTGCGATCATCTACCTCGGAACCAAAGGTCTTCTCCAATCCGTACCCGTTAGAAAGGTGCGTGAGTTCGAAGCCGACTTCCTGAATCTCCTCCGCGCACAGCACAAGAACATCCTCGAGCAACTCGCAAAAGGTGTGATCAATGATGATATCACCAACGAACTCGAACGCGTTGGTAAAGATCTCGCGAAGAAATTCTCCGCTTAAGGAGAATTAAATCAGCGATCATCAGCGTTCGCGAAGCGATCAGCGTCATCAGTGGTCCCATTGTAATGTTCTGGTCAGTTATAATCAAATTCTGAATTAAACATCATGGCTAACTTAAAAGAAGTCCGCCTCCGCATAGCGTCTGTAAACAGTACCCAGCAGATCACCAAAGCGATGAAAATGGTGAGTGCTGCGAAGCTGCGTCGTGCCCAAAACGCGATCCAGCAGCTGCGTCCTTATGCCAACAAGCTGCGTGATATCCTCGAGAATCTTTCATCTACACTCGAAGAGAGCGATGGCGGACAGTTTGCTGCCGTTCGTCCGGTCAACAATGTGCTGATCATCGCAGTCAGCTCTAACCGCGGACTGGCCGGGGCTTTCAACGCCAATATCATCCGTACCGTTAACCGTTTGCTCAACGACGAATACAAAGAGCAGGTGAAAGCAGGTGGTGTGAAAGTGATGGCGATCGGTAAGAAAACTTCGGATTTCTTTTCCAAGAATAAACCAGCTGTGTATCTGGAGCACCATAATGATATCTATGCACATCTCACTTTTGAAAATGTTTCAAAGATTGCAGAAAGTGTGATGAGTGATTTTGCGGCAGCGAAATATGATCGTGTGATAGTAGTGTATAATCAGTTTAAGAATGCAGCCGTTCAGTACGTGATCAACGAGCAGTTGTTACCGATACAGCCACCGGCTAAAGCGGAAGGCAGCAAAATGAAAAACGATTATATCTTCGAACCATCGAAAGAGGAAATCGTGCTCGAGCTGATACCGAAGTCCATCAAGACCCAATTGTATAAAGCCATCCTCGACTCTCATGCATCCGAGCATGGAGCGCGAATGACAGCCATGAACAAAGCAACGGATAACGCCGGTGAGTTGCTGAAAGAGCTGCGTCTTTCCTATAACAAAGCACGTCAGGCAGCCATCACCAACGAGATCCTCGAAATCGTGGCCGGTGCGGAAGCGTTGAACGGATAAAATCAGACAAACTAGTATTCTGAAGAGGTCGGTATCACCGGCCTCTTCTGTTTTTAGCCCTTTTCTGTCAGTTCATGATAATAATCCGCTTGTAGGTAACACTTTTTTATTCTACCTTTCGGACTGTGTTCACCATCTCGTTTTGCGCTCTGCCGTTTCCACCTGCGTTTCTATCAATAAACCTAACTTAAAACCTGTCTTTTATGAATCTTAAACATTGGTCAATATGGACCCTTGCTGCCTGTTCGTTTCTGTTCAGTGCCTGTGACGATGATGAAGAAACACTCGCACAGATCAACTCCGTTTCGTCAGTTGAAGCAGCCATTGATACTGCGTGTTCTGATAGCTTGAATTTTATAGGTACGCATGTATTTGCTTATATCGATAGCAATATGGCGTTTGGAAAGCACCTGATGATTGGCGGATACACTTCGGGGGATACGAAGGAACTTGGTCTGATGATTCCATGGCCGGTAGATACAGGAAATCTGCCTGCGTTTAACCTGTATTATGATCCTCTGAATAATGATAATGATCCGAATGATGCCGATGATCAATATGGCGCTACCGTTGCAGTCCCAAGTGTGGATGCGAGAGTGGAGAGCGTCACCTGGTCGCCGGATTCATCAACGATTGTAGGGATAGAGGTACGCCTGAATTGTATACCGATTGAACGATACACGAATGGAACAATGGAAACATTGTTTCTTGATGATCTTGTGATTAAACGTTAGTATGCCGGGTCGCATACATAGTACATTCTTAAAATCTATCCGGAAATGAACGGAACCTGTAAATTTATCTGTATCGGTGTTGTTGCAACCTGGTTATGTTGCGCATGCGAGAAGCCCGGAGATCCGCAACGTGTCACTGAAAGTACATCCGGTAGTATGGATGGCGCTATTCATGATACCTGCAACGGACCTTCAAATTTTATTGCCAATGATGTGTCGTATGAACTGATAGAAGAGGCCGGTGATTCTCTTCTATGGATTAGTGGCAGAAATGCAATGGGTAATTCCGAATTGGGTGTTTATCTCCCCTGGCCGGTTACTACCGGTTTCCAGTCAGATTACGAGGTGTACTTTGATTCCAACTATGAACCGGATAGTCTCGATAATAAAAACGACCGGCTGAAGTCTTCATATTTCGGAATTGTACCGGAAGGGGTGGAGGTAACAGCGATTAATTTATCCGGAACAGGCAGTATCGATAATATAACTGTTGTCATCAGTGAAGTGCAGGTGTATCGGGTGAATCCTTCCGGCCCCGGAGTGCTGAAGTGTGTAGATCATACAACCATCGTAGCAAATTAATCAGCTCCTGCTGTAATGCAGCCTCGGTCAATATACTGTAAAGTTCGCGGTTTTGATCGCCGGCCAGAAATATAAATACTATCTTTCATTTTAATCTGATACCCTATGAAAAACTATTTACTTACTCTTTGCTTTGTCTTTATATTATTTGAAGGAAAAGCACAAACCAACGTGTATCATCCGTTTCCGGATTCTTCTGCCAACTGGAATTTTACCGTTCAGAATGTATGCTGGGGTGTTACGGGTAATTCCCTATATCAGCATCAGATGTCAATCGTATTCGGGCCGGATACTGTTATTAATATGACAACCTATCATTCGCTGTATATTCCAGCCTATATCGTAAATGCCGGACCTCATTGTTATAATCCTCCTGCAGGAAATTATATTTTACCGGGTAAGTATGCAGGAGCCATCCGAAATGATCATACTGCACGGAAAACCTATATCATTCCGGAGCAGACTTCTGTTGAACAATTGTTATATGATTTTAACTGGCAGGTGGGTGATACCATTACAGGATATCTTAATCATACGGCAGCCGCTTTTGAAGATACCGTGATTAGTATAGACAGCGTGCTCGTCGGAAGTACCTATCGTAAACGCTGGTTTATTGATCCCTGGTATCAGGTGTATTTGATTGAAGGAATTGGATCAACATACGGAATCTTAAATCCGCTACCAGCTGGTATTAGTGATTTTGATGATTATGTTCTTGATTGTTTCAGTCAGAATAATGTTCCGCTGTATCCTTCCGGCACCCCTGGTTGTCCGGTATTAACGGAAATGGCAGATGTGCCAGATCCGGAAACAGAACTGATCGTGTATCCCAATCCTGCGGGTCAGTATTTGAATCTACAATTACCATCGGATTGCCGGCAGCAAGTTACTGAGGTGTCTTTGTTTGGTATGGATGGAAAACGGGTTTCACAACAGTCTTTAAATTCAGATCAGGAGGCTACGTTGAAAGTTGTTTTACCGGCCCTTGAAAATGGTTTTTATCTCTTAAAAGCTGCTGTCTCCGGTAAGCAGTTTCAGGCACGGTTTCAGGTGAGAAATTAGAATCTAACTTACATTATTCGGTGGGTAGCGCTGTGTAGTGGATTTTCACTTTTAATAGTAGCTCTTTCCTTAATGTAGATATACAATACCATCAGCAACAGCGGGAGGTTAAAACATATACTCCATACGGAAGGCCATCGTCCAGCTTAGTCCATCGGTCTGGACCGGAAGCGAAGAACGAAAGTGAACACCGATATTTCTGGTAATAAAATAACTGGTACCGGCCTGTAGTAAAACACCGTCTCTGTCGCGGTAAATAATTTCATCCGTAACGTTTCGGCCATCTTTTGCATAAACTTTGTAGTCGAACAGTGTATTATATGCAGCACCCAGTTGAATACGCCAGTCGTAGAATTTTTCGTGTTCGAATACGCCGATTAACCACTCCATATACAGTGGGACTTCCAGATGACTCAGACTGATTTTGCCGTACTCGATTGGAGGATACCAGTCCGGACGTATGTATTCGCCATTTTGACTGTACAGCATCTCTAAGCCCAGTTGAGTATGTGTTGATAAGCGAAGACAACCTTTTATGCCCGCATTTATTCCGTAATAATTGGTTCGGCCTTCACCCTCTAATTCAGAAAAGTTTAAACCGGCAATTACTCCTGCATTGAATAGTTTATAATGGTTTTGTGATGGAGCTGAAATTGGTTTGAGTAATAAAAACACTAATAGTGGAAGGGAGAGAACCTGAAGTTTCATGGGTTTTCAACGCTAAATATCCCGTTGAATTGTGGCCACGAAGCTTCTGAAACAGGTTATTTCAGCTGAATTGCCTGCCGTTTAGCGGAAAAGACAGCCATTCAGTCAAAATTTGAGCCTGTTAAATGGAAGAGGTTAAAGCGTTCTCAGGATCACTGATTCATTCATTAGGCATGAAAAAGAAATATGGTACGTCGTTCCTTTCAAGTGCTATTGATTACATGGGATTTATAGGCTCAAAAATCCTGCATGGGTGGCTTATACCGGGTGGAGCGTACACTGGAAACAGATTTCGATATCTCACAGTAAAAGATAAATATCTGTTTTTGTGTTTCGCAAAAATGATCCTGTTATAGTCATTACTCACCCTTCCAATTTCCAATCTGTTCTTGTCGTTGAGAAGTTTCTGTACATCCATTTATCTGCAGATCCGTAAAACCATATCAGCAAAGATTCGTTCCTCTTTATTATCTGGACATCTGAACATCCATTTACCATCCGGATCCGTAACACCATTACAGTACAAATCCACAAATCTGTATAATCAGGTCATCAGGAGATCTGTACTTATCCCGGTCATTGAGTGATCCTGACACTTCAAACGTCGTTTGAAGCGTCAGGATTGTATCGAGATGACCGGGATGATGAGAAGCCCTCGATGACCGAGACCCTACTTCATCAACCTCACCGTCTTCTCACCAACTTTCAACAGGTAAGCACCTTTTTCAAAACTGCGCATATCGATGCTGAAGCCATTGGGTCCGGCCTGCAATTCCACGATTTCTGAATAAACCAGTTTGCCAGCTACGTCATATAGCTCAATGAGCTGGGCTTTATATTCGTCGCTGTTCATCACCAGCCAGGCCTGATCCTGTACAGGATTAGGATAAATGCTGATGCCACTAACGGCATCGCCTGTACGTACAGGAACAATCTTGCTGTATTCAAACTGACCATCAAAATCAACCTGTCGGATACGGTAATAACTGATACCATCCAGGGGATGAATGTCAATAAACTGATAATACTGTATTATGCTGGATGTACCACTTCCTGGCATTTGTCCGATAGCTTCAAAAGTCCGTCCGTCATTGCTGCGCTCAATCACGAAGTAATCGTTATTGTGTTCTGTGGCGGTACTCCAGCGGAGGTACACCACTTTGTTTTCCGGTGTAGCTGTAAAGCTCAGCCATTCAACAGGAAGCGGTGCACTGCCGAACCCAATAGCGAAATCTCCCCAGAAGTTATTTGTATTAATGACACTGCGTATCGCCGTTACGGTACCGGCTACTTCAGATTGTGTGCCGTTTGCGTGAGTGCCAAGCGGAGAACCAAACCAGTCGTTCAGTTCGTCATCCCTGCGGATAATGCCATAGCGGGAGGCTGGAACAACAGAATTTGAATGACCACGTTCACGTAAAGTCATAGTGATATTGGTAAACGTTGGGGTAACATTCGGATTGATCGTCCAGTTCCCTGCATTCAGCATACCGGTAATCGGACTGGTATTGATGAAGCAGATTGAAGAATTGGGTGCTGCACCGGGCGACGGAGATTTGAAACTTGCAATAATGTTGTTGACACCGAGTAAGCTTGCAATGTTCAGTGTTGCCTGTTCATAGTTGGTAGGTGTTCCGATCGGGAATTCATAGTTTCCAACGGTATTGACCTGACGGCGCAGGTTTCCGTTGATGTAACGTGTTAATCCATACCCGGCAATAGCCGCTGTATTGTTGGTTGATACGTACACTTCGTTGGTTCCGGTATTGATCAGTCCGTTGTACATATTGAGCTGATTCAAAACCTGTATTACTGTTCCTGCATTCAATCCTGCAGGATTGTTTACGTCCAGTTGCCAGTAAGCTTCTTTTACCGGGGTGTTGACCGGCTGCAAGGATGTTCCTTCAAATACAACCTGTGAGTTGCCTTCACGGAATGCGAGTTCGTTGAAGTTGGTCCAGTTGCCACGGATATAGATGACTCCATCCTTGGTGTTGGGATTGTTATCACTGAAATCGAGCTCCCCGGCATTCAGGTTGAGGTTACCATAAATTTTAAGAATCCGTTTGTTGGTATCTGCACCGTTCAATTCATAACCATCAATGGTAAGGTCACGACAGTAATGTGTAGAGTCAAGTTTTAAGCGGCAGTTAAACGTAACTCCGCTCGGAGGAATCCACACGTTCGTGAGACTGTCCGGAATGACAAAATCTTCCCAGTTATCGCAGGTCCACCAGTCGGTGCTTTTCTGGCCCACCCATTTACCGCGCATATACCCTCCGGCAACGATGGTCAATGTATCATCCGGACCTGTCCAGACAGGACTGGTAGTGTTGTAGGCAGAACATGAAGCCTGTTGTACCCATTTAGAGGCATCGTTGATACTATCCACCCAGTTACGTTGTGTTTTCGGGCTAAGTGAAGACGGATAGGTTCCCCGGAATTTGATGTAATCACTACCGGCTACAGGGGTAATGGTATAACAATCGAGGTTGGGGAATTTTCCAGATTGCTGAGTAGATAATCCGAAGTCAGTCCAGCTGGTGTTCGTGTTAAATCCAAAGAGGACCGTACCGGTATATTGTGCATCATGTGCTCCGGCAGTTCCCGGAATCCAGTTCCCTCCCTGCATAAAGAAGAACTGATCACCACCGGAATTCAGATTGAACTGGTTGGTTCCATTAAGATTGGTGAAGGTCCAGTTGGCATCGGGCTTAATCGCCGTGCCATTTCCACTGCCATCAAAACGAATCGTAATAACAGTACCGGCATTAATGGTACCACCGGTACGTGTCATACGGACTGTACCTTCTGTATTCCCCCATCTGTTGGCGACCTGACGCTGCCAGCCGTTGTCAGTCATGTCGATCGTAGTGCCGGTATAGATATCTCTGAAAACCACAAATGATATTTCATCAGCCCCGGATGGAAAAGAACAGGGACTACCGTTTGTTGCATTAACGCCCAGTACCATAAAATCCCCACGTTTAAGCAGCGTTCCACCACCTGGTGTACAGCTTACTTCTTCTCCGCTGCTCCATTCATTGCCGTAACGAACCCAAATCTTAAAGTAATATTGAGTGAAGTTGGTAAGTCCTGTAACGGTGACATTCGTACCTCCGCCTTTGTACACGACAAAACCACCACCAAAAGCGGTACCGGATCCAAATGCAGCATTTGCCGTATAGGCACTGCCGTTACCTGTTGGCGTTCCGGCCACGGGATTAACTGCGCAGGCTACCACCATGATTTCATTATAACAGCCTAACGGTAACGACCAGGAGATTGCGGAAGCGGAGTTCTGACAGTTGGCTGCCGGTATTGTTACATCGAATGGCGATAAGCGGATCACGATATCTGTTCCGTTGTCATTACCATTTACCGCCGGCACATCGCTTACAACACGTACGCGATAACTGGTACCTGTGCCAAGTCCCGGTGGCAATGCGCCCACGATACTTTGTGAACCGGTACCATCAGAGGCAATTGTCCCGATGACGGTTGGGGCGATAAACTGTCCGGCTGAATTACTTAACTCCGCCGCGAAGGTGCAGGTGCCGGGTACAAAATTCGCAGCCGGTGTATAGGTAAACGGAATAAGGAAGGTGGCACCAGTGGAGTTCGAAACACAGAAGGAGGATGGTACGATGGCACCGGTTGCAATATTGTTTCCGGTGTTGGCTACACTGGATACATTGATTTCGTCCAGCGTGAGCAGACATCCGGTGGAGCCGAATCCGCTTACATAATAAAACTTCCACCGCAATTCAATGTTAGGTCGATTATCTACAGCATTGGCGGTAGCCGTAGAAAGGTTTACTGATAATGTCTGGAGATTTGGAATGATGCCGGTATAGGTGTACTCAATCGGACCGGGAACATCCAGCCAGGGTGAAGCGGTGGTAATTCTGTATTGTAACCGAAGATTATAGGAATTGCCCGTTGTCAGCGTTCGTGATTGCCAGCTTACGTTAATATTCGTTCTGCCCGTCGTATTTAATCCAAGTACTGCTGCACCTACCGTAGCAGGGGTTTTGGACGCATTTACCATTCCGATACCGGTAGCCCCCAGTCCATTAAATCGGTTCCCGGTTCCTAATGCATAGTGGGAAGTGAAATTAGCTGTTGTCGGATCTCCGATGGCAGGGTTTGAATCTGCTGAACAAACATGCAGATACATGTTTGGAGGATAAGTTCCTGGCGCAGGTAAAACTGGTGTTGCCGCCGCGCAAGATAAAGGCCAACAGGCGAGAGTATAATTACCGCCACCCAGGTTGAAGGGTGCGGGACTTGTTTGTGCAATGACATTTAGCCCTGTCAGGAACAGGACAGATAAAATCAGAGCGTATTTACCCCATTTTAACATAGGCCGCTAAGGTACGGAGTTGCATGTTAATATACCATAATTAAGTGATTAAATTTAGATCATAACGGGTGAATGGAAATTCATCAAATGGGGAAGAGAGTGGTTCGAAGGTCTTCGGGTTGGGGCCGATCTGGTAAAAAAGATGGGCAGGACGCTTTTTCAAGACAGGTCACGTCCCGCACACTGCAGCTGGTGCAGTATATGGTATGCCCCACCGGAGGAAGAATGTTAAATTCATGTTTAAAACAGCCCATAAAACGCCTTATACCTGTTATTTTTCTAACTTCGCCGGATTGTCCATTAATATATGCAGAACTATCGGCTTATCAACAATTTATGCGGCTGGCTGGCCTTTGCCATATCGGCATTGGTGTACGGCAGTACTATTGAACCCACTGGAAGTTTCTGGGATTGTGGCGAGTTCATCGCTTCATCCTATAAACTACAGGTAGGTCACCCTCCGGGAGCACCTTTATTTTTGATGATGGGAAGGGTGATGAGCCTCTTTGCCGGGGGCGATGTGAAGCTCGTTTCGATCATGATCAATATACTCAGTGCTTTGATGAGTGCTGGAACGATCCTGTTCCTGTTCTGGACCATTACTATTCTGGTTAAAAAGATTGTGGCAGCAGATGGTACTATGGATGCGGGTAAATTAATCAGTATCATGGGTTCCGGTTTTGTGGGTGCACTGGCCTATACCTTCAGTGATTCATTCTGGTTTTCGGCTGTGGAAGGTGAGGTGTATGCTTCTTCTTCGTTCTTTACGGCTATCGTATTCTGGGCGATGTTCAAGTGGGAATCGGTAGCGGATGAAAAGCATGCCAACCGCTGGATTATTCTGATCGCTTACCTCATGGGTCTTTCCATCGGTATTCACTTATTAAATCTGTTGACCATACCCGCTCTTGCTTTCATTTACTATTTCAGAAAGTATAAACCCACAACGTCCGGTATAATATTAACAGCTATTGCCGGTGTGGCGATCCTCGGAATCATCCAGTACGGTATCATTTCTACCCTGGTGAAAATTGCTGCGAAGTTCGATCTGTTCTTTGTGAACGGAATGGGCATGCCTTTCTGGTCTGGCTTCATCGTTTTCTTCCTGCTTGTATTCGGTGCAATCGCATATGGTTTGAAAAGAACACGTGAAAAGAATCAGCCACTCTGGAACCTTTCGCTGCTCTGTGTTGTCTTTATCCTGCTCGGATATAGCTCCTATGCAATGATTGTGATCCGCTCTAATGCGAACCCTCCCATGGATGAAAACGATCCGGAGCATGCATTCAATCTGCTTAGCTATATCAATCGCGAGCAGTATGGTGACCGTCCGCTTTTCTATGGTCAGTACTATAATGCCCGTCAGACAGATCTTGAAGAAGGGGCCATGCAATACACCAAGGGCGACGGAAAGTACATCGAAACCTCCCGTAAATTATCACCGGTGTATGATCCTGCCGCTTGCACGATCTTCCCAAGGATGTATAGCTCACAGGATAGTCATATTAACGCATACAAGGAATGGGCAGGTATTAAGGGAGATCAGACGCCAACCTTCTCTCAGAATCTGAAATTCTTCTGGCAGTATCAGGTAATTCATATGTACTGGCGTTACTTCATGTGGAACTTCGTTGGTCGTCAGAATGACATTCAGGGCCACGGAGGAATTACAAAAGGAAACTGGATCTCAGGAATTAAGGCGATTGATGAATGGCGCCTGGGTCCGCAGTCCGAAATTCCGGAAGGCATGAAGAATAACAAAGCACGAAATACATTTTATTTCCTCCCGTTGATTCTGGGTATCATCGGTCTGGTATGGCATTACCGCCGCGATAATCACGATGCCTGGACTACCATGCTGCTGTTCTTCTTTACAGGAATGGCCATTGTTCTGTATCTGAACCAGTACCCATATCAACCCCGTGAACGTGATTATGCTTATGCAGCTTCGTTTTATGCGTTCTCCATATGGATCGGATTAGGGGTTGCTGCGATTATTGACAAATTGAAAAATCGTACGCCGATGGCTGTTGCAGGCACTCTGACAACTCTGGTTTGCCTGGCTGCTGTTCCCGGTATCATGGCGAAGGAAGGCTGGGATGATCACAACCGTTCACACCGGTATACCTCACGCGATATTGCGTGGAATTATCTGCAGAGCTGCGCACCGAATGCCATCGTCTTTACCAACGGAGATAATGATACTTTCCCGCTTTGGTATGCACAGGATGTAGAAGGCGTACGGACAGATATTCGGATTGTCAATCTCAGTCTGCTGAATACTGACTGGTACATCGATCAGATGAAACGCAAAGCGTATCAGAGCGATGCCGTTCCTTTCTCCCTCACTCATGACAAATATGTTCAGGGAACCAGAGATTATGTGCCGTTCTATGACCGGCAGATTCCGGGTTATGTGGATGCGAAGGAAGTAATGAAGTTTATTTCAAGTGATGCCCCGGAAGCGAAAGTGAAAACGCAGGGAGGATCTGATCTGAGCTATTTCCCGACTAAGAAATTCTTCGTGAAAGTAGATAAGCAGGCTGTCCTGAAGAATGGTGTAGTACGCCCGGAAGACGCAGATAAAATTGTGGATACTATATTCTGGGATGTGAATCGCAGCTATCTGATGAAGGCAGACCTGATGATTCTGGATCTGATTGCGAATAACGACTGGACACGCCCGATTTATTTTGCTGTGACGGTAGGCAGCGACAGTTACCTGAATCTTGAGCCCTACTTCCAGCTCGAAGGACTTACGTATCGATTTGTTCCGATCCGTACTGAACAAGGCCAGCAGGAGCAAACCGGACGGGTTGGTGTGAAGCAGATGTACGATAATATGATGAATAAGTTCTGTTGGGGAAATATGAACCGTGAGGATGTTTACCTTGATCAGAATAACCTCAACATGACGATGAACTTCCGGAATAATTTCTCACGCCTGGCAGAGGGATTGCTTGAACAGGGTAAACTGGATTCGGTGTTGAAAGTCCTGGATAAGATGAATGAGGAGATGCCGGATAAAACCGTTCCTTACAATGTGATGATGTTACGCCCGATCGAATTGTACTACAATGCCGGAAAGGGAATCAACGCTCCGCAGCTGGGACCTGATGGTCAGCTTACCAGCAGCACCATCGAATTACCGGAAGCACAGCGTAAACATGCCATGGATATGGCAAGGGCTATTTCACTCCGTATGGCTGATATTTACGAAGATGAACTCAACTATTATTTCTCGCTCAAGGGAACTGAATACCTGAAGTTTGTTGATCGTGAACTCAATCAGGCGATGGCGATTTTCAACGAACTGATCCGTGTGGCGAAAGTCAATGGTCAGGAGGATATCGTGAAGCAGCTCGAACCACGGTTCAAAAAACTTGAACAGAAATACGGAAGATAAGTGAACAGAGCCCCGAAAGGGGCTCTTGTTTTAAAGGCTGGCTATGAAACTGGTTAAAGTCAGATGGTGGATGAAGTGGATCTATCCCGGCGTCGAATGGCAGTATGGCGGGACAGACAAAGTATTGTATTTCACGTTTGATGATGGTCCGGTGCCGGACGTAACACCCGCGGTGCTGGAGATACTGGAGACGTATAATGCCAAAGCCACCTTTTTTAGTATAGGCGATAACGTTAGGAAACACCCGGACGTATATCAGCAGGTGCTAAGGGCAGGCCACCGGACCGGCAATCATAGTTTTCGTCATTACAACGCCTGGAAAGTGCCGGCTGCAGATTACCTCCGCGATGTGGAGGAAGCTGCAAAGTATATTGATGCCACATTGTTTCGTCCGCCCTATGGTAAACTCACCTGGCGGGTATTGTTTCCGCTCCGTAAAAAGTACCGGATCATTATGTGGGATGTGATAAGTTGTGATTTTGATGATCGGGTCAGTGCGGATCAGGTATACCTTAATGTAGTGAATTATGCTGGTCCGGGGTCGGTTGTTGTTTTCCATGACAGCCTGAAAGCTGCGCCCCGGATGCTTGAAGTTCTGCCACGTATTTTGGATTATTTTAAGAAGCAAGGTTATTGTTTCAGGACAATTCCTGAATAAACAGATATGATGATAAATTAATGTTTGAGATATTGAATTTTCAATTACTTTAACCTCCTGATTGTCTAAAACATCAACCAAACACCTATGATGAAAACGGTTACCCGGAAGCTGCTGTTGCTGGCCATGCTCAGCCTTCCTTTAGTTGGCTGGAGTCAGTCTTCAGTTGACAACGACAACGATGGCTTTGATGAAACAGTGGATTGTGACGATAATAATAATCAGATCTATCCCGGCGCTACTGAGTTCTGTAATGGAATCGATGATGACTGCAACGGTACCATCGATGATGGGGCAGGCATGCAGTTTTATTATGCTGACGCAGATGGGGATGGTTACGGTGACCCGGGCGTTTCTACGGAAGCCTGTACTCAACCCAGCGGTTACGTATTGGATAATACCGACTGCGATGACTTTGACACAGATGTAAATCCGGGTGCTTCGGAGATCTGCAACAGCATCGATGATGATTGCAATGGTAATATTGATGATGTCATTTCTCCGCCCACATTTTATGAAGATTTTGATGGTGACGGTTACGGAAATCCGTTGTCAATCATTCAGCAATGCGACATGCCTGTTGGTTATGTGAGTTCAAACACCGATTGTGATGACCAGTACAGTACTATCAATCCGGGAGCAGATGAAGTATGCAACAGCATAGATGATGATTGTAACGGTATTGCAGATGATGGATTATCCATTGGTGTCAGCCCTGTTACCGGTGCCGGTGACTTGTGTATCCCGATGACCTATGGATTCTCTACCTGGACTGTTAGTACAGTACCCGGTGCAACCTACACCTGGACATATCCTTCCAATATGCAGGTGTTGCAGGGACAGGGTACTAATTCGTTTACCGGTTTCTGGACTACCAGTGGAGCTCACTCCGGAATCACCGGACAGGTATGCGTAACGGTATCCAATGGTTGTACTTCTGCTACTTCCTGCAAGGATGTAAATATTCAGATTTATATTCCGAACCGTCCGTATTCAATCGTTGGTCCGGGTAAAGTTTGCCCGGGTGAAACTGTAAATTATTCAATTCCTCCTGTTGTGAAAGCATCATCGTACGGCTGGACATTCCCTGCGGGCATGACCATTGTAAGCGGTGCAGGAAGTACGAATGTAATGGTTGCTGTAGATAATACTTATATCGGTGGACATATTCAGGTAGTAGCGATCAACGGTTGCGGCACCAGTGCGATCCGTACCAAAACTATATCAAGAAATACACCGGCTACGCCAGGTGTAATCACCGGACCTACAAGCGGACTATGCGGTGCTTCCGGAATAACGTATATAACCACAGGATCAGTTACAGCCACTTCGTATGCATGGACACTTCCAGGAGGTGCTACAATTTCTTCCGGTGCAGGTACATCCTCCATTACAGCTGATTTCACTTCAGCCATTGCAGGAGGCAATATCACTGTTGCTTCTGTAAACGGATGTGGAACCAGTACAGCGCGCGTTTTGAAAGTCGCACTTATTCCGGCTATCCCGGGTACTGTTGCCGGTCCACTCGTTAACTGCCCATCTTCAACTCAAGTCTATTCTATTGCACTGGTAAATGGCGCAACCGGTTATACCTGGGTAAATCCACAAACAGCAAGCATCGTGGGCGGACAAGGAACAAGTTCTTTGTCGTTGATGTGGGGACCTGCCGAGGCAACCGGTATGGCCATTAAGGTAAAAGCAAACAACGCCTGCGGAAGCAGCGCTCTGAAAACTTCATCTGGTTATAGCACGTCTTTTTCTGTTTGTCCGCCAAGATTAGCAGAAGCGGAGAAAAACGGAATTGCTGTTTACCCGAACCCGGCAACAGGAACCGCATTTGTGAAATTTGAAAACCTGGATGCAACCGAGGTAAACATTCAGATCCTGGATGTAACCGGGCGCTTGGTTTATAATCAGTTATTTCAGTTAGCATCAGGAGTAAATACACTCCCATTGAATATTGACGGTATCTCCTCCGGGCTTTATAAATTAAATGTAATAACGGGTTCAGATATGAAAACTATTTCATTGCAGGTAGATTGAGAATTAAGGTATTGAAAGGAAAGCCGTACGGTTAAAACCGTGCGGCTTTTTTTAATGTTAATAAGTAACGATTACTTAATATTGGCGATAGTTTATTGATAATCAATTGCTATAGGTGTTTCCCACAATTGATTTGAATCAATTGTATCTACAAGTATTGACTGGTATTCAACTGCTTTCTAAATTGCAACCAATTGCCTGAACGCAGGTGACTTTTCCATTCAAATAGGAGATGGGATTTTCAACTGTTTTTCAGGTGAGATAATCAACCTGTCACCTACATTGCCAACCCGAAATCAAAACACTATTTTCGGCTCAGACGCTTTATCACTTTTTCAGAAGTGTGTGGAGGCCTCTTTTTATCTGCAATGTACTTCCCGCTTGTATTCAATTCAAAAACCCAAATACCATGAAAAACAAGGTACATTTTAATTTATCAGGGTACACGAACAGACTGTTCAGCCGATGGCTGTTCATGCTAACCGTGCTACTGCTGAGCGTAGTAACCACCACAGGGTGGGCGCAAACGACAATATTCTCTGAGAATATGTTGAATGTTTCAAGTACGACTGCCATCACAGCCCATACGTTTCAGAATTCGGGAACGTTGACGTATAGTAACGGCAGTGCTACAAATTCGGCAGACATTCGTGCGACTTCTGTAAGTTCAGGCTACACCGGTGCATCTGGCCAGGCGAATGTTTGGTTTACTAATTCTTCTGGATCATATGGCTTTTCAATTGAAAGCATAGACGCATCTGCTTACACGGGTTTATCTTTAAATTTTGGTTACCGAAAAGAATCAGGATCTGCACATGCTACATTCAGCGTAGATTATTGGAATGGTGCAAGCTGGGTCACAGTTGCAAATACACCTTCTGCATTGTTTAATGAGGTGGCAACTGCTGCTACTGGCTGGTATTTATCAAAGTCAATAACTCTCCCTGCTGGTGCTCAAATCAGTGGGTTGAAGATACGATTTGTCAAGTCGGGTACAGTGGCAATTCGTCTTGATGACGTAAAACTTACCGGCACACTTTCCGGTGGAACACCTACACAATTTGCAGTTGCTGGGATTACTCCAACTTCTCCAACTGCAGGAAGTCCTTTTAGTGTGACAATTTCATCTGTTGACGGTTCCAATATTGCAGCTAACGTTTCTGCTAATACTTCCTTTAGTCTCTCTAATACTGGTGGAGGTTCCATCGGTGGTACTACAACAGGTACAATTACTGCCGGTACAAGTTCTGTTGTTGTTACAGGTGTTACACTTTCTGCTTCTGGAACAGGTGTAACATTAACTGCTACTCAAACAGCAGGAGATCCGTTAACTGCCGGGACCAGTGCCGGATTCACTGTTTTGGATGCAGCTTCTCAACTTTCATTTATAACAACACCTTCTTCAGGGTTTGTAAATTATCCACTCGGAAACATAGTTGTTCATGCGCTTCGTCCGGATAATACACTGGATAATACATTCACCGGATCTGTTACCCTTACTAAAAATGCCGGGCCAGGTAATCTGAGTGGCACAACTACTGTTTCTGCTGTTTCTGGTGTTGCCACTTTTACGGGGCTTCAGTTTGACCAGGCCGGCACCTATACATTAGATGCTAATTCTGGAGTATTGACAATGGCTACAAGCAGCAATATTTCTATTTCTGCTGCTCCAATTTACTGGGATTTCGCTACAGCATCACCATCACTTGGTGTTCCGGCAAATCTGACAGTTTCTGCGTTGGCTCAGAATAATAATAATGGCACCACTACTCTTATAACTTCTACTTCTGCTTCTAACCTTTATGCAAGTGCGTCCGGTGGAAATAACGCCGGTGCTGCAGCATTTACAGGAACTTTAAATCAAAGCACAAGTACATATTTTGATTTCACGCTTACACCGGATGCCGGATATAATATGAGTGTAAACGCGATTAACTTTGGTTCACGTTCTACAGGAACCGGTCCGGTTGCTTATTCTGTTTACTCAAGCCTTGATGGGTATTCAACTGCTCTTGCAACAGGTACATTAACGAATACTTCGACTTGGGCGTTTTATTCTAATTCCGGTCTTACACTCAATAGCACTTCTGCTGTTACTTTCCGTATTTACGGACATGATGGCACAGGATCTCCGGTAGCGGGTACTGCAAACTGGCGTATTGATGACCTTCAGGTTAGTGCTTCAATGTCGCTGGCCTGCGTTCCTCCTTCTCTTTCTACTACTGTTACGAATGAATCTTGCCCCGGTGCAAACGATGGTGCAATCGATCTGATCCTGACAGGCGGATCGTCTCCATTCACTTTCCTCTGGAGCAACAGCGCTTCTACTGAAGATGTAAGCGGACTGGCGGCAGGAACGTATGCTGTTACTGTGACAGCAACCGGCGGTTGTACAGCCCAGTTGACAGGGATCAACGTGGGTACTACCGGAACACTGGTGACCTATTACGCAGATAGTGATGCAGACACATACGGAAATGCAGGTGTTACAACAACTTCATGTACCGGCGCTCCATCAGGCTACGTATCCAACAACACCGATTGTAACGATGCAAATGCAGCGGTGAATCCCGGCGCAACAGAAGTATGTAACAGTATCGACGATGACTGCGATGGCTTGACAGATGAAGGCACGTATGCGGTAACCAACCTCAATACATCAACCAGCTACTGTACAGTACAGGCAGGTATCAATGCTGCGACAGCCGGTGATGTTCTTCAGGTGAACGCCGGAACATACAACGAGCGCGTAGTTATTGACCGCAGCATCACTTTGCAGGGTCTTGGCGAAGGCGTGAGTATCCTGAGCGGTACAGGCTTAGCCGGTACCGGAAAAGGAATCACGATCAACAACGGTGTAACGGGAGTTACCATTAAGCGTCTGACAGTTCAGGATTACGCAGGATCGAGCGGAAATACAGATGCGGGAATTTACGGCATCGGCGGAAATAATAACCTCACGGTTGAACATGTTACGATTCAGAACAACGTAGGCGGCAGCGGGTTCTATGCAAATGGTCCTGTAACCAACGTAGTGATCGATTCAGTAACATCTACCGGTCACACGATCGGTGCACGCGGTATCGTCATCTGGAATGGTCTGAAGTCAGACATCACCATTACGAACTGTCACGTATATGGCAACAACTGTTGCGGTATCGAACTTCAGGACGGAACGGCCTCCGGAGTAACAATGACCAACAATAATGTACATGATAACGGAGACAACGGAATCGGCATCGTGGGCTTACAAGGTCCCGGCGAGAACGTGGTATCAAATAATACAGTACAGAACAACGGCCGCTTTGGAATCGAGGTGAAGAACCCGAACGGAAGCGGCGCAGCTACCGGCGCAGGCCGTGTAGTGATCGAGAACAATACGGTTAGTCGCACCACAGCGATCGTAGATGCACGAGATATCGCAGGTATCGCGGTGTTCCGTCGCAGCGTACTGTCGGGTAACGTAGATGTTCCATACGGAGCAGTCGTACAGAACAATAACGTAAGCGGCTATACGCAACCAAGTACCAGCGAAGGTTTTGGTATCGTGGTAGAAGGTATCAACCACAGCGTAAGCGGCAATACCGTCAGCGGCTGTGATGTAGGTATCCAGCGTCAGGCAGGCCATACCCCATATCCGGGAGATGGCAACCAGAACAATATCGCTGACTCATACTTTGGACGTGGTAACTCACCGGTGACCTGTGGAGTGACCCTTAGCGGAAACATTTTAAGCAATACAGTAGATACCCGTGAAGTAGGTACCAGTCCGAATGCAGGAACAGTAACCAATACAACAACAGGCGAAGTATTCTGTACGATCAACTCAGCCATCAACGATGCGCAGACTTTGAACGGACATACGCTGAATGTAACAGCAGGTACCTATGCAGAACGTGTGATCGTGAACAAGTCGTTAACGATCCTTGGACCGAATGCCGGCGTAGATGCCTGCAGCGGCACGCGCGTAGCAGAAGCAGTAGTAGTGCCGGATACAAGTGCGATTGCCTATGCAGAGATATTCCACGTAGCGGCCTCGAACGTAACCATCAGCGGGTTCACCATTGATGGAGACAATACGGCGATTACAAGTGGGTTTACCAGCACCAACGGCGCAGATATCGATGCAGCAGAAGGTGTGACGGTATATGAGACAGGAGTAAACAACCTGACGGTAAGCAATAACATCCTTCAGAACTTATCCTACTTCGGAGTAACGTTGTATGATTATCCTGCAGGCGTACCATCCAGCGGACACTCTATTAATAATAACAAGTTCCAGAACTTTGGAACCTATGATGCTACCTCAGGTGTAGATTATTGGGGAGGTGGAGTACTGTTGTATAACAACCAGTACGCAGCCGTTACCAATAACTGCATGAGCAATGTACGTTTAGGTCTTCAGACGGGTAACTTCTATCAGGCGAACCCTGGTTCAGGCGCATCGCAGGTGATCAGTGGCAACACGATCGAAGCGCGTCGTACGGGAGTGTTCCATAACTTACATTACTCGAACGCATCCGCGCTGACCTTCTCAGGGAATACGATTACAGCGTTGGCGAATGCGAACGAGACCAAATGGGATGGTATCGCACTGAGCTCACTGGCCATCGGATCAACGAGCACGAATAACACGATCAATGGTAACGGTATCACCGTAGCCAACGGATCAAGAGGTTATGAAGTATGGAACGTATCATCACCGGCAAGCAATAACACCATCAGCGGCGGATCAGTAAGCGGCGTAGATATGGGAGTTTTTGCCAACAACTACGATGGATATAACAGCGATGCAACGAGCGGCTCCTATGCAACAGTAAGTAATGTAACGATCACCCCGAAAGTAACGGGAGTGGGTATCCGCATTTATGACAATGCCCTGGCGACCTCACATGCACCTGTACGTTTAAGTGTAAGCGGCTGTACCATTGGCGGTGCGGAAGGCGTACGCTTTGAAGAGAGCCAGGCGGGCACAGTAGGCGGAACGATCAGTGGCAACACGATCAACGCCTCAGCAGTAGGTGTGAACGTAAGCAGCATGGTGACCTCCGGTACCAATGTGTTTACGCTGAGCAATAATAATATTACGCTGAGCAGTCAGATCGCAGGCAGCAACCCGACCGTGGGTGTGTCACTGCGTAAACTGACCGGCACGAGCGCAGCAGCGATCAGTGGCAACACGATCAGCGGCGCCTTCTACGGTTACCTGGGCTACAATGTAAATACCAGCCCTGCAACAGAAATCGACGGCGGCAGCATCAGCGGCGCGATGCAGGGTGTAGCGTTCCTGAACGTAGATCCATTGACCTTCACGAGCTATGATGCAAGTAACGCGGTGGTGAAGAATGTAAGCATGAGTGGCTTCACGGGTAACTATCCGTCGGCCCCGGCCAGCAACTTCCACGCGGGAGTTTATACGTTCACCACGGGCAGCAATACAGCAGCTACGCTGACACTGAACGTGAAAGAAGTGAGCATCGACGGCACCGGCAAGACCAGTCAGGCCAGTGCGGGTATCTATCCGGCCGACTTCTCAACGGGCGCCGGCGTACGTCAAACCATCACGGTGGATAGCTGTACGATCATCAACAACCTGAACCGGGGTATCAGTGCACGCGGAGCGAATGCTGTGATTGATGTAAACAACAGTACACTGAGCAACAACGGAGGTGATCCGTTTGGTGCAGGCGGTAACGATGGCTTTGGTATCATCGCCCGCGAAGCGTGTAACCTGACCGTAGATAACAGCTTTATCACAAACCCATCCAGTAATGTTGGGTATACAGTAACGGCACTGGCAACAGATCCGGGCACTGCAGGCAGTGTAACGCTGACAGCAACAAATAACAGTATCAATAATAATGGTAATACAAGCGGATACCTTGCCCGTCACTTTGGTGGAACGTTGAATGCAACGTGCAACTGGTGGGGAACAGGAAATCTGAGTACGATCGCATCGTTGATGGCCGGTACGGTAACGTATCAGCCGATGCTGACCGGCGGCACCGATAATGATGCAGTGATGGACGGGTTCCAGCCAGCAGCAAGCTGTGCCATGGTAGTAGCGGTGAGTGTTAACGGAACTGCAACAGATGAGACCTGCAGCAACCTGAACGATGGAACGATCGATATCACAGCAGCAGGCGGCATCGCACCATATACATATGCATGGAGCAACAGCTCAACGAATGAAGACCAGAGCGGACTGGATGCAGGCACATATACAGTGACTGTGACCGACGCGTATGGAAACAGCGGCACGAACAGCTTCACAGTAGGCACAGCAGCAACAGCTACCACCTGGTATGCAGATGCAGACGCTGATACCTATGGAGATGCAACAGTAACAACACTGGCATGTACACAGCCATCAGGCTATGTAGCAAACAATACCGATTGTAACGACGGTAACGCGGCGATCAATCCGGGAGCAACAGAAGTATGTAACGGTATTGATGATGACTGCGATGGCACAGCCGACGATGGTCTGACCTTTACAACATATTATGCAGATGCCGATGGTGACACCTATGGTAACGCAGCGGTAACGCAGTCAACCTGTAACGGTGCTCCTTCTGGATATGTAACAGACAATACCGATTGTAACGACGGCAGTGCCGCAATCAATCCTGGTGCAACTGAAGTTTGTAACGGTATCGATGACGATTGCGACGGATCTACCGATGAAGGTGTTCTTCTTACCTTCTATGCAGATGCGGATGGCGATACGTATGGAGATATCAGCAGCACAACACTTGCATGTTCTGCTCCTTCAGGCTATGTAGCTGACAATACAGATTGTAACGACGGTAACGCGGCGATTAATCCTGCAGCTACTGAAGTATGTAACGGTATCGACGATGATTGCGACGGAACGGCTGACGATGGTCTGACCTTCCTGACCTATTATGTAGATGCGGATAATGATTCCTATGGAGATGCGTCTGCAACAGGCGTTTCATCCTGTTCACCGATCAGCGGTTCTGTAACCAATAACACGGATTGTAATGACGCTAATGCATCGATCAATCCGGGTGCAACAGAAGTATGTAACGGGATCGATGACGACTGCGACGGTTTAACTGATGATGCAGATCCATCTATCACCGGACAGTCTACATGGTATGCAGATGTGGACGGTGATACCTATGGTAATGCCGCCTCAAGCACACTGGCCTGTACGCAGCCTGTAGGATATGTGTTCGATAATTCTGATTGTAATGATGGCAATGCCGCTGTCAATCCTGACGCTACAGAAATCTGTAACGGTATCGACGATAACTGTAATGGTGACGTGGATGACGATGACCAGAATGTAACCGGTCAGGCAACATGGTATGCTGATGCAGATGGTGACACCTATGGTGATGCTGCTGTTTCTCAGCTGGCCTGTTCACAGCCTGTTGGGTATGTGGCTGATAATACGGATTGCGACGATGCTGCTGCAACCGTTAATCCTGCTGCTACAGAAGTTTGTAACAGCATCGATGATGATTGCGATGGAACAGCTGACGATGGTTTGACTTTCACTGACTACTATGTGGACAGCGATGGTGACACTTATGGTTCAGGTTCACCGGTTTCACTTTGTTATAATCCTGGTGCAGGTTGGTCAACCAACGCAACCGATTGCAACGATGCGAATCCTGCAGTAAATCCGGGTGCAACGGAAGTGTGTAACGGTATCGACGATGATTGCGACGGATCTATCGACGAAGGCGTTCTTCTTACCTTCTATGCAGATATGGATAGTGATACCTATGGAGATATCAGCAATACCACACTTGCATGTTCTGCTCCTTCAGGATATGTATCAGATAATACAGATTGTAACGACGGTAACGCGGCGATTTACCCGGGCGCTACCGAAGTATGTAACGGTATCGATGATGACTGCGACGGAACGGCTGACGATGGTCTGACCTTCCTGATGTACTATACAGATGCTGATGGTGACGGTTACGGTTCATCTTCTGCTACCGGTGTATCTTCTTGTTCACCAATTAGCGGTTCAGTAACCAACAATACCGATTGCAATGACGGTAATGCAGCCATCAATCCGGGTGCTACCGAAGTATGTAACGGTATCGATGATGATTGCGACGGAACAGCTGATGATGGTCTGACCTTCGTAACATACTATGCTGACGCAGATGGTGACACGTATGGTAATCCTGTATTAACACAGTCAACCTGTAATGGTGTTCCTTCAGGATATGTAACAGACAATACAGATTGTAACGACGGCAATGCCGCAATCAATCCTGGCGCAACGGAAGTATGTAACGGTATCGACGATGATTGCGACGGATCTACCGATGAAGGTGTTCTTCTTACCTTCTATGCAGATGCGGATGGTGATACGTATGGAGATATCAGCAGCACAACACTTGCATGTGCTGCTCCGATAGGATATGTAGCCGATAATACAGATTGTAACGACGGTAACGCAGCGATTAATCCTGCGGCTGCTGAAGTATGTAACGGTATCGACGATGACTGCGACGGAACGGCTGACGATGGTCTGACCTTCCTGACCTATTATGTAGATGCGGATAATGATTCGTATGGAGATGCGTCTGCAACAGGTGTATCATCCTGTGCACCAATCAGCGGTTCTGTAACCAATAACACAGATTGTAACGACGCTAATGCATCGATCAATCCGGGTGCAACGGAAGTATGTAACGGTATCGATGACGACTGCGACGGCACTGCTGACGACGGTCTGACTTTCGTGACTTACTATGCTGATGCTGACGGTGATACTTATGGTAACGCTGCGGTAACGCAAACCACCTGCAACGGTGCTCCTTCAGGCTATGTAGTCGATAATACAGATTGTAACGACGGCAATGCCGCGATCAATCCTGGTGCTACTGAAGTATGTAACGGTATCGACGATGACTGCGACGGAACGGCTGACGATGGGCTGACCTTCCTGACCTATTATGTAGATGCGGACAATGATGCGTATGGAGATGCGTCTGCAACAGGCGTATCATCCTGTGCACCAATCAGCGGTTCCGTAACCAACAACACGGATTGTAACGATGGTAACGCTGCGATCAATCCGGGCGCAACGGAAGTATGTAATGGTATCGATGACGACTGCGACGGCACTGCCGATGATGGTCTGACGTTCGTGACTTACTACGCCGATGCGGATGGTGACACCTATGGTAATGCTGCGGTAACGCAAACGACCTGCAACGGTGCTCCTTCAGGATATGTAGCAGATAATACAGATTGTAACGACGGCAACGCCGCGATCAATCCTGGTGCAACAGAAGTATGTAACGGTATCGACGACGATTGCGACGGATCTACCGACGAAGGCGTTCTCCTTACCTTCTACGCAGATGCAGATGGTGATACCTATGGAGATATCAGCAGCACAACACTTGCATGTTCTGCCCCTTCAGGCTACGTAGCTGACAATACAGATTGTAACGACGGTAACGCGGCGGTAAATCCTGCAGCAACCGAAGTATGTAATGGTATCGACGATGATTGCGACGGATCAGTTGACGAAGGCGTTCTTCTTACCTTCTATGCAGATGCCGATGGTGATACGTATGGAGACATCAGTTCAACGACTCTTGCCTGCTCAGCACCATCAGGATATGTCAGCAATAGTCTCGATTGTAATGATGGTAATGCAGCAATCAATCCTGCTGCAACCGAAATATGTAACGGAATCGATGATGACTGCGATGGTGTAGCCGATGATGGCCTGACCTTCCTGTTGTACTATGTAGATGCCGATGGTGATAGCTATGGAGATGCAACTGCAACAGGCGTATCTTCCTGCGCACCGGTTAGCGGATCAGTAACCAACAACACGGATTGTAACGATGGAAATGCAGCGATTAATCCTGCAGCTGCTGAACTTTGCAACGGTATCGATGATAACTGTAACGGATTAATTGATGACAGTGTGGCTCCATTGCCATCACCAGGCGCAATTTCCGGAACAGCTACAGGTTGCTATCCTGCAACGTATGGCGGTGCTGTATTCAGCATCAGCCCGGTTGCCGGAGCGAACAGTTATACCTGGAGTGTACCGGCAGGATTAACCATCCTCAGCGGTCAGGGTACAACAAGTATCTCCGTACAATGGACGAATATTTCTATTCACAATGGTATCACAGGACCACTCTGCGTAACAGCAGTAGGAACCTGTTCAACCAGTCCGGCAAGCTGCATTAACATCGAATACGAAATCGCTGCACCTGTAATGCCGAATTCTATTTCAGGTCCCGGTAAAGTATGTCCCGGTGAAACGGCGGTTTACTCTATATCTCCGGTATTCCGTGCAACTTCATACAACTGGACTTTACCGGCTGGTATGACGATAACATCAGGTGCAGGAACCAATGTGATCAATGTATCTGTTAATGGCGCTTATGTTGGCGGAACACTCAGTGTTTCTGCAACCAACGTTTGTGGAACCGGTGCTGCACGTACGAAGGCGCTCAGCCTGAATATGCCGCTTACACCAGGTGTAATCGCCGGACAGCGTTATGGCTTGTGCAATTCAACAGGAGCAATATTCAGTATCGCACCGGTTGCCAATGCTACCAGCTACCTCTGGACCATTTCAGGCGGTACGATCACCGGAGGTCAGGGCACAACAACAATTACTGTTGACGTGGCCAATCTGACAGGTACAGGTACATTGACAGTGGTAGCGGTGAACAACTGCGGAAACAGTTCAGTTCGTTCAACCAGCTTCTACGGAATTCCTGACAGAGCAGAGCCGATTACAGGTCCTGTAACAGTATGTACAAACTCTATACAACCGTATAGTGTGGCTACAGTAGCAGGTGCATCACTCTACACTTGGACCATTACTACAGGCGGTTCAATAGCTACCGGACAAGGTTCTAAGAACATCACAGTACAATGGGGTGCAACGCCTGTAACCGGACAATCGCTTACAGTGACTACATCCAACTCATGTGGAAACAGTGCAGTTCGTGCGCTCAATGCAATTGCTGTAAACAGCTGCCCGCGTAGCGGAGAGGTTGCTTCCAGCCTGCAGACCGTAGTATATCCGAACCCTGCACGTGAATATGTATTGGTTCAGTTCAACAGCGAAGTTCAGGGTCAGTACAACCTGCGTCTGGTAGATGTTACCGGTCGTGTGGTATTCAATGAAGCCGGTGAAAGTGCTGAAGGAATGAACACGAAGGAAATCCACCTGAGTGAAGTTCAGTCTGGAGTATACTTCATTCATATGGAGTCGGCTGGTCAAACTGATATCATCCGTTTAGTAATCGAATAAAAAAAGAACGGGCGCCGGTAACATAATTGCCGGCGCTCTTCTCTTAAAATTTTAAAAACCATCTAAGTCATTCTATCATGACATACATCAACAAATACACGCAAACGGTACTGCGTCGCCAACAGGTATCGTTTAAAACATTGTTGAACAGATTATCCCTGGTGATGCTTTGCCTCGGATTCTGGACTTCAGGTGCCGTTGCTCAGGTAACGGTCAATCCCGGCGGGGGTTCCTATGTAACGCTCAATGCAGCGTTTGCAGCCATCAATGCAGGAACGCACACCGGTGCCATTACCATTACCATTACCGGTAATACTTCAGAGCCGACGGCCTCCGTTCCACTCCTCAAAAGCGGAGGGACTTCAAATTACACCAGCATCTCTATCATGCCTTCAGGCGGTAACTGGACCATCAGTTCTGCCGCTGTTCCAACAGCAAGCCGTGGTGTAATTGAATTATATGGAGCAGACAATGTTACCATTGATGGTGACGATCCGGGTACTGCCGGAACACGAAATCTGAGTTTTGTTGTTGCGCCGGTAACTACAACCGGTGTAGCAGCTATTCGACTTGCTTCAACGAGTACAACCGGTACTGACGGAGCGGATAATATTACAGTGAAGAATTGTAGCATCCTCGGAGCAAGGCCTACAGCAACTTCAACTGCTACAAACTACGGTATCGTGATGTCAAACTCATCTTCCATTACCACCGGAGCCTACAGCAGCCTGAACACGATCATCGAGAATAATGAGTTTATACGTTGTTACCGTGGTGTATATGCCAATGGTACCAGTGCAACTTACCCGAATACAGGCCTCCGGGTACGGAACAATGTATTTGGCTCCGCTACAGCTTCCAGCAACATTGGATTAAATGGAATTTTTATTTCATATACTTCAACCACTGCCGGTACAGCAGCTTCAGCCATCATTGAAGGTAATGATATAAGAGTTGGAGACGTTTCTGCTTCGGGATCCGGTTATTCAGCAAGTATCAGTGGTATTGAGATCGGAACGGTGAATGCAGGAGCTATCGTCCGCAAGAATAATATTCACGATATATTTCAACCTTCAACTTCAGGTTTTGGTGCATACGGCATTAATATTACCGGCTCTACAAATTGCAATGACATTGAAATCAGCAATAATATCCTCAACAATATTGTTGCTAGCAAATACTCTACCACTTCATTAAGTACGTTTGTTGCCTATGGTATTCGTTACTCTGCCGGGGCCACCCTTCAGAAGATTAATTATAATACCATTCGTTTGGCTGCGGCAGTTACCGGAACAGTTGCCAATTACTCAAACTATGGTATAGCACTTGGTGTATCAGGGGTTACGGTGTCGGAGATGAAAAACAACATCGTAGTAAATGAAAATATTGGCACGGGCACCTTTGCTGTCTACACAGCCGCAACAACCAACATATCTGCCGGTGCGTCAAACAACAACAACTTTTACGCTCCCTCCGGTAATGTAGGTTATTACAATGCAGTGGCACGGGTTACTCTTGGTGATTGGCAAGGTGCATCTGGTCAGGATGCTGCTTCTTTTAGTGTGAATCCTGGATTTGTTTCAACCTCTAATCTGCATATCAGTATCGCCAGCCCGGCAATGAATGGAGTGGGTACCCCGTTAGCCACCATTACTACTGACTATGACGGTGATGTTCGCGACCTTTCAACTCCGGATATCGGCGCAGATGAATTTACTCCGCTGGGTTGTGTTAGTGCCGGAGGAGGTACCATCAGTCCATCCACCGTTGCAGCCTGTAACGGTCAGGCATTAACGATGAATGCTGTTGGTGCTGATGTTGGTGCTGGCATCACTTATACCTGGGAGATTTCTTCCACAGGTGGTGGTGTGGGATTCAGTCCGGTCGTTACGGGTAGTGGTTTCAATACTGTCAATTATACGACAGCTGCTTTGTCTACCGGTACTTATTATTACCGACTGAAAGTGGATTGTTCAAATGGTCCTGTTACCGGTTACTCCAACGAAGTACAGGTTACGGTAGGATCGGCATTAACCGGAACATACCTGATTGATAATACCGGCGCAGGAGACTATCTGAGCTTCGCGGCAGCACTCGCTGATCTCGGTTGTAAAGGTATAAGTGGTCCGGTGACATTCAATGTTACAGCCGGCCAGGTTTTCAATGAGGCTTCAAATCTTGAGTGTACCTTCACCGGCAGTGCTGTCAATACCATCACTTTCCAGAAATCGGGAGCAGGTGCCAATCCTGTTGTTAACCGCATAGGAACTTCAGCATCTACTGATTATGTGATTAAACTCACAGGTGTTGATTACTATACCTTCAACGGCATTGATTTCGGACAAACCGGCACTTCTTCAACTGACTGGGTGGATTATGGTATCTGGATCACCAACTCTTCTGCAACCGAAGGGGCGAAAAACAACACATTTAAAAACGGAACCGTAAGCCTCAGTAATACCAATACAGCTGCAAAAGGTGTATATATTCAATCAGTAACAACGCCTACTTCATTAACCGGTACACAAAGTGATAACCGGTTCCTGAATATGACGGTTCAGAACAGCTGGGAAGGTTACCGTATTACCGGTGCCACAACTACGTATATGGATAATGCCAATGAAATCAACATTGAAAGTGGTGGTTCAAGCAATATTACCAACCTCGGTGACGGAGTGGGCACCGGAGGTTTATATGGTGTTTTTTCAACGTATCAGACCAACCACAAAATCCAGAACACGGTAATTAGCGGACTCAATGTGGGTGGTACAACTTCTATGTATGCGATCACAGTACAGACATCAGCATCTAATTCAGCTGTTATATCTGATAATACAATTTATAACATGAATGGTGGCGGTACGCTGTATGGCATTTATTTTTCTTCTGCCGATACAGCAGATATTTACAATAATGAAATTTATGGGTTAACAACCAATGGCGCCTCCAGTGCTGTTCGCGGAATTTATCTTACAGCAACAGGATTAAATGCAAAAGTGTATGGAAATATAATTTACAATATTACATCCACCGGCACCAGTACAGGAACTGCTGCGGGAATTGATGTGGGAACAGGTTTAGAGTATAATATATACAATAACATGGTTTCCGACATTAAAGCACCGGCCTCTACAACTACCACAGCGGGAACGCGGGGCATCAGTGTGGCAGGAGGTTCTACAGGTGGTATTGTGCGTATTTATAACAACTCGGTTGTGTTGAATGACATTTCTACCGTTGCAGGATATACCTCAGCAGCGCTGCATAACAGCAGTTCTACACCTACTCTGGACGTAAGGAATAATATCTTCATTAACCTGTCCGATATTACTGTAGGTACACGTGTTGCTGCCTTCTACAAAACATTCACTACTGATAACTTCGATAATAACAGCAATAACAACCTGTATTTTGCCGGCAACCCGGATGCGAATCATCTGATTTATTATGATGGAACGAATTCAGCTGCAGATATGCTTACTTATCAGGCATTGTCTGCAATTCTCCCTGCTGAAGGTGCTTCAGTAACTGAGAATACAGTGTTTGATCCGATCTCTGGCGGTATTATCCGACCGGAAGCGTCTACTCCGACCTATGTGGAAAGTGGTGGCCAATCCGTAGCATTTATAACAAGTGACTTCGAAGGTGATACACGTTCTGCAACACCAGACCTTGGTGCAGATGAAGGAAACTTCACCCAGCAGTTGCCGCAGGCTCCCGATTGCGCCACGTTGATAAGCCCTGCTGACGGTCTAACTAATATCTGTGGTTATACCAATAACACACTAACCTGGACACCTCCGACTTCCGGTGGTCCCGTTACTCTTGGTTATGATGTTTATTTCGGAACCACATCAACTCCTGGTTTCGTTGCAAATACCAATGCGTTGAGTTATACCGTTTCCGGTTTGCTTCCGAACACAACCTATTATTGGTCGGTGATTCCTAAAAACGCAGGTGGTGAGCCTGGTGCATGTACTGTTTTTTCATTCACTACACTGGATGCACAGGTTACCGGTACAACTCCTGCAACACGTTGTGGCACCGGTACAGTAACATTGGGTGCAACCGGGTCAGGAACGCTGAATTGGTATGCTGCTGCTTCGGGCGGAGCAATTCTAGGAACAGGAAGTTCATTTACCACTCCGGTGATCAATACTACTACTGATTTTTACGTGGGTGCCAGCGTAGCAGGTACACCTTACGTTACCGGCCGCATCGCCAGCTCTAACCCGGGAACTGCAACCACACTATCAACGTATGGCCTTGATTTCACACTGACAGAGCCAATTGTATTGAATTCAGTAGATGTATTCTCCAGTACAGGAACCGCAGTCGTAATTAATTTATACAATGGTGCAGGTACTACCGTTTTACAAACAACCGGCACTGTGTCAACTGCAACTGCAGTTCAGAATACGATCCCGCTGGGGTTCTCTATTGCGCCAGGTACCTATCGACTGCACATCGTTACCACAGGAAACTTCTACCGTGAAAATTCAGGACCGGTTTATCCGATCTCACTCGGTGGCGTTGGTCAGATCAATGGTTTCTTTAGTGCGCTTACAGGTGCTGTTACAACGTCTGCTTCTTATTATTTTATGTATAACTGGAACGTTACTTCAAGTTGTTCCTCTTCCCGCCAGATGGTTACTGCTACCGTAACGCCTTCTGATCCGATTATCATTACACCTTCTTCAATAACCCGCTGTCAGAATGATGCTCCTACTACCCTGACTGCTTCCAGTACATATGCTTATAACTATACCTGGGCTCCGGCAGCCGGATTGAATACAACATCCGGCGCAGCGGTAGATGCATCTCCTGCAACAACAACTACCTATACAGTAACAGGCGATGATGGTGTTTGTGCCAATACAGCAACTGTAACGGTTACTGTCAATGCTGCCCCAGGTTCACCATCTGCTGTTGCAACGGTAAACCCGGTTTGTGAAGGCGGTTCAACAACACTTAATGCCAGTGCATTTGTTCCGGGTTATACCATGAATCCGGCTGCTTCCGGTTCATTTGTGGATATCAGCACTACAGGTACTGCTGTGGGTACTGTTACGGATGATTCAGAACATAATATCACCTTGCCATTTAGTTTTACTTTTAATGGTGTGGCATATACTACAGCCCGTGTTGGAGCAAATGGTGCCGTGGTACTGGGTTCAACAGCAGGTGAAATCAGCACCGCAAACGTTGCAATTCCTTCCGCTTCGGCCGTTGGAACCGCAGGTACTACCGCTGTTCTGATGCCCTGGTGGGATGATCTGGATGTGAATATGGCCGGTACTGTGTATACCCAGCAAATTGGTTCTGTGTTCTACATGCAGTGGCATAACATGGATCATAATCTGTTCACAACCGGTACTGTTCGTTTCCAGATTCAACTGAATCAGCTTACCGGTATCATTAAGTTTGTGTACGATGATGTTGTGTTTGGAAGTGCTACGTATGATGCGGGTCTTACCGGTACGGTGGGCATCCAGTTAAACAGTACAACAGCTTTCCAACATTCATTCAATGCGGCCAGCTTAACAAATGGTCAGGTAATTTCATTTGAACCTACTGCTATCACTTATGCCTGGACGGGTCCAAATGGATATGCCAATACAGGTGCTTCTGTTACTATCACCAGTGCAGCTGCTACGAACAACGGACTGTATACTGCTGTGATGACAGGACTCAATGGATGTACTTCTGCTGCTACAGTGAATCTGTCAGTAGGTGCTCAGGCAACTGCCAACGCGGGAAGTAATGCCAGTATCTGTTCAAATCAAACGTATACATTGAGTGGTGCTGCCGCCACAAATTATTCATCATTACTGTGGACCAGTAATGGCGATGGAGGTTTTGATGATGCTACTGCACTGAACCCTGTGTATACTCCGGGTGCGCTGGATATCAGCAATGGTACTGTAACTCTTACATTGACTGCAGGCAGCGGCGCTCCATGCGCCAATGGCACAGCTTCTATGATACTTACGGTTCTTCCGGTTGTATCATATTATACAGATGCAGATGGTGATGGGTATGGTACAGGAACCGCACAATTGTATTGTGTGAATCCGGGTGCTGGTTATTCAACAACTGCCGGTGATTGTGATGATAACAATAACGCTATTTATCCGGGTGCCACTGAAGCGTGCAATGGTATCGATGATGATTGCAGCGGAACGGTGGATGATAACCTTACACCGCTTTCTGCTCCTGCCGCCATATCAGGCCCTGCTACTGGTTGTCTCCCGGGTGTTGCAGGTACGGCTACGTTTAGTACTACAGCTGTAGCCGGCGCTACCGGTTATGCATGGACAGTTCCTTCCGGAATGACGATCACAGCCGGTCAGGGAACAACAACCATCAGTGTTGCTTATACAAATACGGCCATTCAGACTGGAATCAGTGGACAACTTTGTGTCTATGCGCTGAATGCTTGTGTGAATGGACCTTCAACATGTGTAGCTGTCGATTATCAGGTAGCTGCTCCTGTTACTCCGAATTCAATCTCTGGTCCCGGTAAAGTCTGCCCAGGCGATGTGGTAACGTATTCCATTGCTGCGGTTGCCCGTGCTACCTCTTATACCTGGAGTGTGCCAACCGGCATGACTGTTCAAAGCGGACAAGGTACCAACGTGGTTTCAGTTCAGGTGACAGCAGGGTATGTTGGTGGTACGATCAGCGTAACAGCAAGCAATGTTTGCGGAACAAGTGCTGCACGCAGCAAGTCACTTACACAAAATCTGCCGGGTACACCAACTGCTATTGCGGGCCAGAAAGAAGGTTTGTGTAATACGACCGGTAATGTTTATTCAATCCCTGCTGTTGTTGCAGCAACTTCCTATACATGGACAGCCAGCGGCGCCACCATTACAGGCGGAAATGGTACTACATCTATCACCGCTGATGTGGCCTTGCTTACCGGTACAGGAACAATCACTGTTCAGGCTGTAAACGGATGCGGATCAAGTCTGGTTCGATCACTTACGATTACCGGTGCTCCTGCCCGTCCGGGTGTGATCAGCGGATCAACAGCTGTATGTAGTGGTACTACCGAACCCTACAGCGTAGCTACAGTCGCAGGTGCTGCTTCTTATAACTGGTCAGTCACTGCAAACGGTACCATCGCCACAGGTCAGGGTACGAAGAATATTACCACTACCTGGGGAGCGGCTGCTGCCGGACAAGCATTGAATGTTACTACCTCCAATGCCTGCGGTACCAGCCTGACCCGCAGCCTCAGCGGAATTACCATCAGTAACTGCCCGCGTCTCTCTGACGAAATCAGCACACTGCAGATGGTGATTATGCCGAATCCTGCAACTGCCTTCGCCAACGTACAGTTTAACGCAAGTCAGACCGGCGATTATCGCTTACGCATTACCGATGTAACCGGTCGTGTGGTATTTATGCAGGACGCCAATGCCGGCACCGGTATGAATACCATCGTTCTGGATCTCTCTACGTATGCTTCCGGCATGTACACCGTTGAACTCAACTTCAATGGTGAGCAGCAGGTGAGCAGACTGATGGTGGAATAAGCATTTATTATCAAACCATACACATGAAAGCCCCGGGAAACCGGGGCTTTTTGTTTGATTATCAATTATTAACGAGCGTCCCAAAGTTTTTTCTATATTGCAGTATACTTCCGGACTTCCTCCTAACGATTGTCCGTTTTTTACGTATAAACCTGACTCCATAAAAATCTATGAAACAGAAACGCATTTCAGTATTCGCTACCGTTATGTTCGTGTTGGTTTTTTTCGCTGCCAACGTCAACGCACAGTCGAAAGAACTATCGGCCAGTGTCCGTAATTATGTGACGGAACTGCAGCAACGTTACGGATATTCGGCCGAGGATCTGAAGGATCTGGCAGTATCAGATCATTATACGGATCGTAATACAGGCCGTACCTATACGTATCTGCAACAAACCAGCAAAGGTGTGCCGGTATACAATGCGATCGCTCCGGTAATATTCGCTAACGGTACCGCCTATGGGTTAAAACCTCCTTTTGTTGCGAACCTTTCTTCGAAAGTGAATACCACACAACCTGCACTCTCTCCTGCTCAGGCACTGATTGCGGCATTGACGCATATCGAAAAGAGCGCATCCTTCAGCGCCCCGGTTCCGGTGAGCGGGAGTAGTATGAAGTACACTGTTTCTGTATCTTCCGTGCTGTCATCGCCTTCTGAAATTTCGCTGGTATTGGTACCATCGGAAAAATTTGTACGGCTGGCCTGGAATGTCACGCTCGACCTGAAAGATGGTTCTCACTGGTGGAATATCCGGATCGATGCGCTAACCGGTCAGTATATAGAGAAAAATGACTGGGTGGTTTCCTGTTCTTTTGACGGACCTCATGATCATGCAGTACATACGACGGATGCGTTGATGATGACACCAACGCCGGTGCCTGGTTCTGGAACTGCACAATACAACGTGTTTCCCTTGCCTGTTGAAAGTCCTATTCATGGTGCCCGACAGGTGCTGAACGATCCTTCTGAACCGGTACCGTCTCCGTATGGCTGGCATGATACCAATGGCGCTATTGGCGCAGAGTATAACATTACTAGAGGGAATAACGTGTACGCTTACGAAGATGCGAACAATGATAATATTCCCGGGTTTTCTCCCGATGGTGGTGCAACACAAATTTTTAACTTTCCCTATAGCATCGATTCATCAACCGCGGCAAATCAGAGTGCCTCCATCACCAATCTCTTTTACATGAATAACGTGATTCATGACATTCTGTATCCGAATGGTTTTAATGAGGTGGCCGGAAATTTTCAGTTTAATAATTATGGCAATGGTGGATTGGGCAATGACTATGTAAACGCTGAGGGTCTTGATGGAGGTGGAACCAACAACGCAAATTTCTCTACCCCGAATGACGGGTCAAATCCAAGGATGCAGATGTATCTCTGGACAGGCGGATCTCAGTCGTCCTGCAGTAATCTGAATATTCTTACTCCTGTAGCGATTGCAGGTAGTAAATCCATCGGTTTTGCTACTTATAATCCCGCATCAGCATTTAACATTACAACCGACATTGTACTGGCAAATGATGGAGTAGGTATTTCCAGTGATGGCTGCTCTGCGCTTATCAATCCAGCTGCCGTGGCCGGGAAAATTGTTCTGATAGACAGAGGTAACTGCAATTTTAACGTGAAGACACAAAACGCCCAGTTGGCCGGTGCTGCCGGTGTGATTATCGCTAATAATACTACTGGCATTATCACGATGTCGGGCACTCCAACAATTACCATTACTATTCCCACTGTCTCCGTTTCTCAGGCAGATGGCAATGCAATAAAAGCGCAGTTGGCGTTGCCAACTACAGTAATTGCAAATTTGCAAGTGTGTGCTGCGGCACCAAATCGTGATGGTGGATTTGATAACGGCATCATCGCGCACGAATACGGCCATGGTGTTTCCAATCGTTTAACAGGTGGTCCGGCTGCATCCAGTTGCCTGGCGAACGGTGAACAGGGTGGTGAAGGATGGAGTGACTGGCTCGGACTGATTACTACCATTGAGCCAGGTGATTCAGGCGCCATGGCAAGAGGTATCGGTACGTATGCACTGTTTCAATCAACTAACGGTGCGGGGATCCGTCGTTACCCATATTCTACCAACATGAGCATCAACCCTCAAACATATGCTGATATCGCCACCAGTTCTACCGTGCATCAGCGTGGAGAAATATGGTGCGATGCAATCTGGGATATGACCTGGTTTCTGATCCGTGATTTCGGTTTTGATCCAAACCTGTATACGGGTACTTCCGGAAATAATATTGCCATGAAACTGGTACTCGAGGGTATGAAGCTTCAACCGTGTAGTCCGGGATATATTGATGCCCGTGATGCGATCCTGCTGGCAGATGATATACTCTATGGCAATGCACACCGTTGTCAGATTTGGGAGGCCTTCGCACGTCGGGGAATGGGATATGGTGCTTCGCAGGGAAGTTCTAATGCAGTTGGGGATGAAACGGTGAGCTTTGTCTATCCTGCTTTTTGTCTCCCTCCTTCATCGCCTCCGGGAGCGGAGTTCACAGCAGTACAGACTACCGCTACTTGTCCGGCCTCTATACAGTTCAACGATGCGTCGGTAAATACCCCGCAAACATGGTTGTGGAATTTCGGAGATGGTGGTACTTCAACGCAGCAGAATCCATCTCATACTTATGCTCAACCCGGACAATATTCCGTAAAACTGAAAGTAACAAATACGCTCGGTCAGGATTCAATTATCAAATCGAATTTCATCAACATCACTTCTTTCAATCTTGCTGTTACAGCAACACCGGATACCATTTGTCAGGGAGATACGATACAGTTAAATGCGGTGCCTTCTGGTTCGAATGCCGTTGCCGGATATCATCTGACATCCATACCCTATGCACCGGACGGAGGAACGGGTACTACTGTTTCTCTGGGCGATGATGCGGTGAGTCCTGCCCTGCCTGTTGGATTTACTTTTAATTTCTACGGGAATCTGTATAACAACTTCTACATTTCCTCGAATGGATTTATCGGATTTAGTTCCGCTATGACGCATGGTTGCTGTAACGGTGTGCTGATTCCCTCGGCTGGTAATCCCGATAATATGATCGCTTTCGCATGGAATGATCTGAACCCGTTTGTGAACGGCTCCGTGATAAGCTATTTTACAACCGGTGTGGCTCCTTCCCGGAAGCTGGTGGTGAAGTTCAACACGAATCACTATAACGGTACAGCCTATCCGATGCGCGGGCAGATCATATTGTATGAGTCTTCCAATATTATTGAAATTCACTCAGAAGTTATTACTGCTGTTACGCAAAATGGCACGAACCCGGCCGCTCCGACCACTCAGGGTATCGAGAATAGTAACGGAACAGCTGGCATGAGCCCTGCAGGTCGAAATGCTGCCGTGTTTGGCATTACCAATGACGCGGTGCGGTTTACACCTTATACGGTGTTTACCTATGCGTGGACACCTGCCACCAACATTTCCTCAGCAACAGTCTCCAACCCCCAGGCCTGGCCAGCTTCAACAGAGAGCTATAATGTGACGGCTACCGATCCTAACGGTTGTGCAGTAACCCAAACAACCCCGGTAGTTGTCAATGTCTGCATTCCATTTGCCGTTGTACATGTAAAAGCATTTATTGAGGGATTCATGAACGGACCTTCCGTTATGCAACCGGTGTTGTATCAGAATGGAATGCACATCAGTCCTTCGGCTGCTGATTCAGTTACCATTGAATTACATACAGCTACTTCACCGTTTGGTATGCAATATACAATGTCTGCACTGCTGGATATCAACGGCAACGCTTCAGCGAATTTCCCTCCCGCCGCAGCCGGAAGCAGTTATTATATTGTCGTGAAATCCAGAAATGGAATTGAAACCTGGTCGAAGAATCCGGTTTTGATCAATACCGTAACAAACTTCGACTTCACTACTCCTTAAGCTTCGGAACGCAGGTTCTGCCCGGAGGCTATCTTATTATCGGATAGCCTCTTTTTTTTGTGACCGGAGGAGTCGGGTTGGTAGCAGTGTGCCTTTCAGACAGCAAAAGCAATAATACCGCTTCCAGCCCAGCAGCGATCCGGTGAAATATTCAATGAGCAGATCCTGCCGGTTACGCGCAATCCGTTCCAGTTCAGTCCCGCATTTCCAGCACCGGTAGAACTGTTTTTTCTCCATGGTCCGAAGATCGGATGCATGTATTATGTGATTGTAAATTTCCGATGCCGGGAAGTTGATTTAATAGCACATTAATTTCTCCTTAACGATAAAATATGTTTGTCGCCTCAATTTTGCAGGAAAATGCAGTTAAAATGAAAGCTGAAGTTTGTTGTAATAAATGTGGTAATAAAATGGATCGTATCGGTCGCAATCCTGCCGATCTGAAGTTTACGCAATTCACGTTTGGATTATATAAGGTTAAAAGATATCTCTGTCATGCCTGCCTGCATGAACAACGGATCATCCGGCGAATCCGCACTGATTTTCAACTGAACATGCGATAATTAAAAAAGGCCGTCACTCGCGCGACAGCCTTTTTCAATGTAACAGGTATTTTTATTTCTTCAGTACCACACGTTGTACGAATGTTCCGTTGGCAGCTGTGATCTTAACAATATAAACACCGTTCTGAAGATCACTCAGATCAAGTTGAGCAGTTCCGTTGGTGTTTTTTGCCGAGGCTTCCATCACTACGTTTCCAATCATGTTGTTAACGGTAACCTTTACCTCACGTCCTGAAATCGCTTTCAGATCAAGGTTGATCATACCACGTGAAGGGTTCGGATAAACGGAAACACTTTTATGTGCATTCACACTAACCAGACCTTGGGTTGGAGTAGGACAACTTGAATTGGTATTCGTGTTGGCATATCCCGGAGTAGCGCAAACACGGTTCCAGTCGAGGGAATCGTTGTTAGTGTCGTTTCCGTCAGGGAAGCGGGAGATGCTCAGGTATCGGTTGGCAATACTGTCTGATTGTGCGGTATCGCTGTTGGCAAGCGGAAGACCATTGCCGCTCACATATGGAGCAAGACAATTACCTTCATAACTCACCACATCAATCAGGTTTCCGCTGCTGTTTTCACGGATACCCACCGCATCCGGTGAACCGTTTTGAATCCAGCCGGTTGGAAGCGGATTGGATTTAACCATATCACAATTCGGCGTTTTGCCATACGGAGAGCAAATCACAAAATAATCTCCCGGATTAAGACTCTGCTGCGGAAGAGCAAGGGAGTCATATAACGTATTGTTGTTACCATTCAGGAGAGTAACAGTGTAATCACCGAGGTTTACGGCACTGCTTCCAGCGTTGTAAAGTTCAATGAATTCAGCACTGTCAACAGAGGGCTGGTCGTAATCAATTTCATTGATCACCAAACCTTGCGACATGCCCTGCAGGGCGAACATGCTGAACAGCGCAATAAGAGAGTAGATTTTTTTCATCAGTAATGATTTTCGTAATGAAGGGCAAAATTAGTGATTATCCCTGCATCCCTAATTAAGAAAACATGACTTTTCATCAATTCAAAGTATTAAAGCATAAATATTTGATAAACAACAATATACATTCTTGTCAATATAGGAGATTCAATTAAAAAGGCCACACTTTCGTGCAGCCTTTCCTCGGATTAACGGTTGATGTCAATTATCAGGGAACAATTCTTTGATTTCAATCATTTTCAGGTAAGGATCCATCACCCGCGTACTGTAAGTAGCAGCGATTTTATCGATCCGGTTTCTTTTTACGTGGTACCATAGCTGGATGTAATATCCGTTCATATGGTAGAGGTTTACCCGGTATTGTTTGTTCTGGCGTACGATCATAAAGGTGGCGTGATGCCAAACGTGCCAGGCTTTTTCATCAAAACTCAGGGCGTTGAATTGCTCAACAGAGGGTGCGTCTTTAATCATGTGTGTTATGTGCTTCGGTTGCAAATAACCCCCGGGATGCCCCCTTTTGCCTTTTAGTTTTGGCTAAAACGAACCTTATTCGGGTGAAAACTCGGATTCGAAAGGGTGAAAATCAGTACGCAGCCGGCCGATTTCTTACAAAAAGCAAACCCCGGAACTGTTGGCCCCGGGGTCGGATATTTAGTATGTAAGATCTTACAGCGGAATGTTACCGTGTTTCTTTCTGGGCAACTTCGCCACTTTGTTTTCTAGCATTTTAAATGCCGTGATGAGCTTCTGACGGGTTTGTTCGGGAAGAATCACTTCATCGATATATCCTCGTTCAGCGGCACGATAAGGGTTCGCGAAGTGGTTGATGTATTCCTCTTCTTTCTCTTTCAGCTTTGCCGCAGGATCAGCAGATTTAGAGATCTCACCCTTGAAAATGATCTCAGCTGCTCCACGGGCACCCATAACAGCAATTTCTGCCGATGGCCATGCATAGTTCATATCAGCACCAATGTGTTTGGAGTTCATCACGTCATACGCACCGCCGTAGGCTTTGCGCGTGATGACTGTAATACGCGGAACGGTCGCTTCGCTAAACGCAAAGAGCAGTTTGGCCCCGTTGGTGATGATGCCATTCCATTCCTGATCAGTACCGGGCAGGAAGCCGGGAACGTCTTCGAAAACGAGCAAGGGTACGTTGAAACAGTCACAAAAACGAACAAATCTTGCAGCCTTGGTGCTGGAGTGTATGTCGAGTACTCCGGCCAGATAGGCGGGTTGGTTGGCTACTATGCCGATGGAACGTCCGCCCAGACGCGCGAAACCAATCACGATATTTTCCGCAAAGTTTTTATGTACTTCGAAAAAGCCTTCTCCATCATCATCGATGACTTCGTTGATGACATCACGGATATCATATGGCTGGTTAGGGTTATCTGGTATTACGTTGTTCAGTGCGGGACGCATCTCATTGCCTTGTTCATAAGGTCGTGAAGGAGGTGTCTCTTCGCAGTTGGATGGGACATAGCTTAACAGGCGTTTGATATGACGAATACATTCAATCTCATTGGCGCAGGAAAAATGCGTTACACCCGATTTTGTACTGTGTGCAGAGGCTCCACCAAGGTCCTCACTGCTGACCTCTTCGTGCGTCACGGTTTTTACCACGTTGGGTCCGGTGACGAACATGTAACTGGTATTTTCCACCATCAGAATAAAATCAGTAATGGCCGGAGAGTAAACAGCACCACCGGCACAGGGTCCCATGATGGCACTGATTTGTGGAATCACACCGGAAGCAATTGTGTTGCGATAGAAAATATCTGCATAGCCACCGAGCGAAACTACGCCTTCCTGAATACGCGCACCTCCGGAATCATTCAATCCTATCACAGGTACACCGTTTTGCATGGCCATGTCCATGATGCGGCAGATTTTGCTCGCATGCGATTCAGAAAGAGATCCGCCGAAAACGGTGAAGTCCTGGGCAAATACATACACCGGACGTCCATCAATTGTTCCGTAGCCTGTTACCACTCCGTCACCAAGGTATTTTTCACGATCCAGCCCAAACTCCGTACTGCGATGCGTTACGAACATACCGATCTCTTCAAAACTTCCTTCGTCGAGAAGGAAATGGAGTCGTTCACGTGCTGTGAGTTTTCCTTTCTTGTGTTGTGAGGCTATGCGGGTTTCTCCACCACCTTTGAGGGCTTCTTCCTGCTTCTGGCGTAGGATCTCGAGTTTGTTTTCCATAGGTTGAACAAAGGGGCAAAAGTACGGATAAATAGGATTGTGGAGATTTGCCAATGTTCTCTTCTAAATAGTGGATTCTTAAATTGTTAGGAGGTTAAAATCGGCAACTTCTTATTAACACTTGCTCCTCTTGCCCCTTCCGCACGAAGTGCGGAATGCTCCTCTTACTCTCCCGCCTCGCGAAGCGAGCGGGATTGCCCCTCTTGCTCTTCTTGCTCTTCTTGCCCCTCATGCTCCTCTTGCTCCTCTTGCCCCTCTTGCTCCTCTTGCTCCTCTTGCCCCTCTTGCTCTTCTTGCCCCTCTTGCTCCTCTTGCTCTTCTTGCTCCTCTTGCTCTTCTTGCTCCTCTAACTCCTTGTAGTAATCGGTTCATGCCGGTCACGAGCAGTCACTACCACTTCTGCCCCTTCCCGAGGTGACGAAAGGCCTCAACTTGCCCCTTGTTGTAATCGGTTCATGCCGTTCGCGACCGACCACTACCACTTTTGCTATTTGAACTAAAAACCAAATCCCGCTCGAAGAGCGGGACTTAAACCTTAAAACCTTAAACCTTAAACCTTAAACCTTAAACTCCCCTCTTACCACCCAAACAAATTCACACCAACCTGAAACGGATGTAATTCCGGTCCTTTGCCATCTTTGAAAAGACTGTTCATTGCATAACTGGCATAGAGGGTATAATATTCATAGCCTAAGCGCAGGGTGAGATCATAACGAAAGGGTTCAATGTTGAATTCGTCCTGTCGTTTGGTTTTTTCGCGGTCACCGTCTTCTTTATATACGAGTTTTAAGTGCGAGTTGAATTTATAGGATAACAGGAGTCCGGCAGCTATATGAAAACTATTATCGAATTTCTCGCGGCTGTTCCATTGCAGGAGCAGCGGAACTGTTACGTAATTTACCGCCAGTTTGTTTTTTTCATATTTAATCTGGTTGCCATTGTTGTCATAATCGTAAGACGCCAGTACGCGATTAGTATCCGCGATGAGTGTACGGTTATCACTGAAACGATAGTTGTTTAACGTTAAGCCGGCACCGGTAGTAAACATAAGGTAACGTTTGTAGAGGGGGAAATCATGGTAAAAAATGTTTACGTTAACATTGATTGATTTACCGGAGTTCAGTTCCAGAAAGTTGTAACCATCTGGCAGGGTGGTGCTGAAGTGGTCTTTGTACATAAGCTGATTGACGCCGAAATCAATGCCACCCCAGTGAGAGCGCGCTTTTTCGGGCATGTGAAAGATGCTGTCACTGTCCCAGTGAAAGGAGTAATCGTCATCGTCATCTGAAGAATGGCCAACCACAGTAGTGCTTCCGCTTTGGTTTTCTCCGGTACTGCCGCTTGAATTGCTGCTGCGGGAAGAGGTATCGTCATCGTCGTCTTCGGTTTTCATCACGCCGTACTTACCGATGCCACTGATGTTTGCAGTGAGGTTGGCTGGTTTGGTCTTATAATAGATGGCACCGGAACCGGAAACATGCATGTCGAGTGATTCGGTAACGTCGATATAACATTTGCCAACACCGCTGATATGTGCTTCGCAGCTTTTAACTTTCAGATTGCTGGCTTCAATTTTTCCGCTACCGCTGATATTAATCTCCGCTTTATCTGCTCCTCCGCTGAGGTTCACTTTTCCCATTCCGCTGATCCCGATTTCCAGTCTGCTAACGGAAACAGGAAGGTTTACTTTCCCAGATCCTGAAACATTGATACGGAGAGAGGATGCAGTCAGTGTGGAGTCACATTCAACTTTTCCGATGCCTGAAATTCCGATAGATCTGATAGAAGAGGTAGTAATATAAATGACAGAGGGAGGTCCATGGATTTCAAGTACACCGTCTTCCACCTCCGTGCGAATGCCGTTTAGCGGAGTTTTGGCTTCCACCCGTACGGATTGTGGTGTGCCAATATGCAGATAAACTGTGGCGTTGTCGAGAATTTTAATACGATCGAATTCTGCGAGTTGACGGGTTTCGCTGTCCTGCCCGTAACTTAATGTGCCGATAAGGAGATACAATAACAGAAGGAGGGAGTGAATCGGTTTCATGTGTATTCGTTTTTTCGTTTCTGAATCTATGATGTTTTCGCGTTGGAGTTTGTTACAGAGGTTTCAATTTATTTTTAAATGCGAAGATCATCCGGTAGGATGATCTTGCAGTGTGGTTGATCAGAATTGCTTTGCCCACGATTTGTTTTTCGTCTGTACTTCGTACGCACCAAGCTTTCCGGTAACGGGATTGAAAACGGTTCTTACTTTCACTTTCTCTCCTGAAATTTTACCAATGGCTTTTGCGGCAAACCGGATGATTTTACTGCCAACGGTTAACCGGCCGGGCTGTTTGCTGCGTTGTAAGATTTCTTCACCGGCAGCCAGATTGATTTCATTGGATACCGCTTCCCGGATGGTGTTCAGTTGTAATGCCGTACGAATAGAGGGTGGTTCGTTGGGTGTGTTGTAGTAGGGAGTGGCTTTCGGAGTATATCTGCGCTCCGCATACACAAACGGCTCTTCAGTATAAATACCATTGCTCCTCTTAGGCGTCATCATCGGGATTTCTTCTTCCTGTTGTATGACCGGTGTTCCGGCGGCCAGATTACCGCCCGGTGTATAACGGCGACGCAGTACCGGCGTTTTCCGCTTGTTTTCCTGTTTCGGATTTTTTATGATCACCCGATCTTTCTGAGGAGTGGAGGTGCCGTCAGTTGAGGGCTGCAGTGCAGCAGTGTCACGGAGTGTTTCCGGTGATGATAGCAGCCTGTTTTCAGGTGTAACGATTTCCGGTTGTTGGGTTTCAGCACGGTGCTGTTCGTTGGAAGTGGGTTGCAGGAAGAGGCGGAAGCCGATCCAGGCACCCAGCAACAGCAGAATTACGGCCGCAACGCGCATCAATGAGCGGTAACCATGATTTCCGGATACAGCTCCTGCTACCGGTTGGAGCGGAAGAACAGGAGCGGCTTTCTTATACAATGCTTGCTTATGCTGATATGTTTCTTCGGCGGATACGGACAGGTGTGTTGCTGCATAAAGCTCACGATCGCGGATATACGAAGGATGTGCAGTGAGAAACTCCTGAAGCAGGGTGCGTTGTTGCAGGTGTAACTGTCCTTCGGTTTCTGCAATCAGCCAGAGATCGATATTGTGTGTACCGATCGGTTCCAGCGTATAGAGGAGCCTTGCTGAAGGATTTATTTCTTCGCCTGCTTCTAATCGTGTGGCCGCAAATTGTGTTCGTCGTGTTTTTTCAGCAGGATGCAGGTGCAGATAATCGTGCAGTTGGTTCAGCTCTTCTTCGCTGAGTCGTCCTTCCATTTCCGATATCAGCCATTCGTCGAGGTTGGTGGCGTCGATCCCGGTGGTTTTTAAAAGGGTTGATTTGTCGAAAGAAGGGAATTCCTCTTCCGCATCAAGCTGAATCATCTCAAAGGATTCAAATTCTCCACGGAGTTCTGGATGCTGGTCAAGAAATGCAAAAAGTTCTTCCGCCTGCGCTGCAGTGAGTGTTCCTTCGTGGTAATCGAGGAACCAGCTTTCGTAGTTTTGGCGGTTGATGTTCATTTCAGATGACATTCTCGGGTTTGCCGATGTATTCTTTGAGGGCCAGACGCGCTCTGTAGATGTAAACTTTTACCTGTGATGGATTGAGTCCGGTGATTTCGCCAATCTCCTCGTAACTGTATCCTTCGTAGTCGCAGAGCATCACCACCGATCGCTGAATCTCAGGCAACCGTTCAAGGGCTTCACGAAGAATTTGCCTGAGTCCGCTGTAGTGACCCTGATTGTGACTGTATTGTTCTTCGCTGACTTCGTTCCAGTTGCCTTGTTTCTTCGCACGACGTAACTTGTCGAGCATGGTATGATAGGCCGTGGTGTAGAGATACGATTTCGCTTTTTCAGCATTTATGTTTTCTACATTGACCCACATCTTCTCGAACGCATCCTGCACAATATCCTGCGCAAACTCCTTATCCCGGGTATTATGCAGGATAAAGCGATACACCCCGTCGGCATGGGTGTCCACACAGTTATTGTAGTCCTGGGTTGTCACGTAAAATTGTCAGCGATTCATTGGTGGGACGCTGAACGGCTGCTAAAGTTACAGATGTTCTGTCATCGAACCGCAATGGATTGATTAACAGCATATAAACCGTTGTCTGGGTTCACCATTGTTTGTGTAATATTGCCGGGGAATTCCTTCATTTCATCTCCATTCTCAGGCTTATTTTTGCAGGATGGTTAAAATATATTCAGCAATATTGTCTGCACTGGTTTTTCTATCTGTCATGCCGGCAGCACAGGCACAGAAAACAGTGCGCAAACCTTTCCCGGGAACCAAATATATGATCAGCATACCTGATTCATTTTATCAGGCAGAACGCTTCGTTGGTTTGCAGAACAGTTCGGGTACAATGAGTATCATGGTTTCAGAAGTTCCAACCGGTATTGATCATAACGTTAAGGCATTTACTCCCGAGAAACTGAAATCGCAGGGTGTAGAGATTTTATCAAAGGAAGAAGTTCCTTCGCCTGAGGGAATGCGATACCTGTATACCACCCGGCAACGCATGAAACAGACCCTGTATTTTAAGCTGGTGCTGATGATTGGCGATTCTTCGAGTACCAGTGTATTCAGCGGTTTTGTGCCGGAAACAGATTCAGTAATGGCAAAAACCATTGGTACTGCGCTGAAAGAAATGGTGTACGATGCGGAAATGAAACTGAATCCCTGGGATGCATTGAGTTTTTCAATGGAACCATCACCTGCTGATCTGAAATTTGTGCTGAACAATGCAGGTGGTATTATCTTTTCTGCCGACGGCCGTTATCCTTCCATGGCGAAAGACCACACCACATTAGTTGCAGGTCTCAGCATCCGAAGCTTTAGCCCTCATAACCGTTATGAGGTAGCTAAAAACAGGATGATTGCCATGAAGGTAGCTGATAGCCTGAAGATCGTGAAGACGGATAGCCTGGAAATTGATGGAATACCGGGGTATGAGTTAACCGGATATGGACTCAACAAGGATGGAAAGAAGGAACTGGTGTTTATGGTATTTCTGTTTGAAACGGACATGAGATATTATATGATCAGCTACAACACCAACACCGACTTTGATAAACATCTCGCAGGTTTCCGTTCTTCTGTCCGTACTTTTAAAAGGAAAAAGTGAATGAGCTATCTGAAATCCAGTATTCATCCCCTACCGGAATATTTCGGTCGCTATATCCTCGAATGCCCGTATGATGAACTGTACGAAGCATTAGAGAAAACAACGGATACCTTCCGGGATTTCGATTGGCCGAAAGCAGCACAGTTGGGTATCACCGCATATGCGCCCGGCAAATGGAGTATACCTGATATCATACAGCATCTCACCGATACAGAATGGGTGTTTAATTACCGCGCCTTACGTTTTGCGAGAAACGATCAGACTGTTCTTTCTTCCTATGATGAAAACGCATTCGCAACCGCTGCCACAGCTTCCAGGCGATCGATAGAGGAACTCGTGGAGGAATTCCTCGATCTTCGAAAATCAACCTTGCATTTGTTCCGTTCGTTTACACCGGAGATGCTCGAACGCAGCGGTGTGTGCTGGAATAAAAGAGTATCGGTCGCCGGACTTGGTTTTATCTCCGCCGGACACCCAATTCATCACCTGAAGGTTATAGAGGAACGGTACTTCCCATTGATAAAATAAAAAAACCTGCCGGACTCCGGCAGGTTTTTTTTATTATTGGATTTTCTGTGTTCAGAATTTAAGGTCGATGCCCAACGCTATGGCATCAAGACTGTTTTTAGTTTTTACCGTGATTTCCATCGGCTCTGCAAGTACCGCTTTGATTTCGGCGTTCTGATAGAAGGTATGCATATAACCGAAAGTACCGGTGAGACTGTTGGTGATGCGATAGCTGAAACCGGTGTTGATGTTATAATTGTCGTTCGGAACTGTTTCGAAGGCACCTGCTTTGGTGAAGTACCCGTCGCGATCGTTGTACTGAAAATCGGTATAACCACAGCCAATACTCAGCATTAGATTTTTACCGGTTTGTATGGTCGTAGCAATGTTCACACTGAGTGCATTTCCGGCCAGCTCACTGTAATTTTTCTCAGCAGTAGCGGCAGATGATGTACCCCAGTCGGCTCCGGTTTGCAGGTAGTAGTTGAAGTCGGCATACACCTGTGTTTTGGTGGAAGGCGCCACCGCCATACCGATCGCCAGCGTAGCAGGTAAATCACGACGTGATTTGGAACCATCCTGTGTAATGCCGAATTCATCGGTCTCCTGATTGGTTTCAAAATTGAGTTTTACGGCTGTTTCGTATCTAACGGTGAAGCGTGTACGTGGATTGGCCTGTACCATCATGGCAAAGACACCACCGAAACCGGATGCTTCTTCAGAAGTTTTCAGCTCCATGGTTTCATCCGGTAAACTCAGCGGTGATTGTGTGAGCGTGAGTCCGGCGGATGTTTTGTTGGTTGCACTGATGTAGCGTCCTGCGAAAGAAAATGAAATGCGGTCGTTAGCGGCAATAGCTGCACCAAGCGTAGTGGTGAGATAATAGGAAGAAGCTTTCATATATTGATTGGTGTATGCACCGTAGGCGCCTTGTGTCGCCATGAGTGTTTGCAGACCAATCAGCTCGGTGTTGAAGCTGCCATTCGGATAGTTGGCTGTAGCCCCACCGCCGGCCATAAACATACCGGTGAAGAGGCTGAATTTGTCCTTCTTATAGCTCATGTAGAGGTTCGGAAGAAACGGATCGTTACCATCCTGGGTGTAGGTTTGTTCGCCCATTCCCATTCCCATGTCAAATGTATGCGTGGGTTTACGGAACAAACTCTGGTTACCGATATTGATATGGAAACCGTCATTCAGTTTTACGAGTCCGGCCGGGTTATATACCACAATATCGCCGGCATCGGTGGCTGCATTACGGGCTGGAGTTCGTACCCATTCTGCACTCAGGTTGATGAGATTGTCGTGCTGTGCCTGCGCGGCTGCAGTCAGGAGACAAAAACTCAGGAAGAGTTGAAGTTTTTTCATGGTTTGGAGGGATTAACCTGCCTCCTTCTACGCAGAAAGTTGGGGAAGGTTACGGTTGAATTCAGAATGTAGTCCCGCTGCGGGCAGCGGGATCAGAATTACTCCACCATCTAAAAAATTGTGTATTAGGAAACCTGACCAGATTTTGACCGGTAGAGCCGCGATGCATCGCAGTTCTACAATCGACAGCATATTATCAGAATGGATACCAGAACTCTGATGGCTATCGGACAAAACGATCACTGGGAAATCCTCATAACACTCCGCCGTCCGCTGTACAGCGGAGGCGGATAACAATTTAACTCCCGCCAAGTTTCGCTTGCGGGATTAACATTATAACCCTTTAACCCTTTAACCCTTAAAACCCTTAAAACCCTTAAAACATTTAATGCGCTTCCAGCCAGTTTAAACCTGTGCCGGCTTCAACAAGTACTGGAACCGAAAGAGGTAATGCATTTTCCATGAGTTCTTTTACGAGTGCTTTGGTTTCGTCTATTTCATCTTTGTGGACATCAAACACCAATTCATCGTGTACCTGTAACACCATCCGGCTGCGCATCTTCTTTTTATTAAGGGTGTCGTGAATACGGATCATCGCAAGCTTGATCATGTCTGCAGCGGATCCCTGTATCGGAGCATTGATGGCGTTGCGTTCAGCGAAACCGCGTACCGTCTGGTTTTGTGAGTTGATGTCGCGGAGGTAACGCCGGCGACCTAATATCGTTTCTACATAGCCCAGCCGGCGTGCATTTTCAATGGCCCCATCCATATAGTCCTTAATGAGCGGATATTGAATAAAGTAGTTTTCGATAATAGATGCTGCTTCTTTTCTCGGAATATTTAAGCGCTCCGCTAATCCAAATGCACTGATGCCATAGATGATGCCGAAGTTGACCATTTTCGCCTTACGACGCATGTCGGAGTTGACTTCTTCCAGCGCTACACCAAATACTTTCGCGGCAGTGGCGGAGTGGATATCTACATTGTTGCCAAAGGCTTCGAGGAGTCCGGGATCCTGGCAGAGGTGAGCCATGATGCGCAACTCGATCTGACTATAATCGGCGCTGAGGAGAATATGCTGATCGTCGCGGGCGATGAAGGCTTTGCGGACTTCTCTGCCCCTGGAGGTGCGGATCGGAATGTTCTGGAGATTGGGATTGTCGCTGCTGAGTCGTCCCGTAACCGCCACCACCTGATTAAACGTTGTGTGAATACGCCCCGTTTTCGGATTCACCATTTGCGGTAAGGCGTCAACGTAAGTGGACTTTAACTTCACAATCTCCCGGTAATCGAGAATTTTATCTACAATGGGATGCTTGCCGCTGAGCTTGCTGAGAATGTCTTCGCTGGTGGCGTATTGTCCGGTCTTGGTTTTTTTTGGCTTCTCGGCAATCTTCAGCACTTCGAATAAAATATCGCCCACCTGTTTCGGCGAGGATACATTGAAAGGCGTGCCGGCCAGCGATTGTATTTCTTTGTCGATGGTGAGGATGTCGCCCTCCAGCAGCTTGCTGAATTCCTGCAATGTGCCGATATCGAGTCTGATACCTTCGCGTTCCATAGCACCCAGCACGGGAATCAGCGGAATCTCTACCTCCGAAAACAGTTTGCCTGCTGGTGATTCTTCCAGTTTCGGAGCAAAATTTTCTTTGAGCTGCAGAGTTACATCTGCATCTTCTGCAGCGTATTCCTTGATCTCCTCAAGTGCCACATCCCGCATGCTGCCCTGATCTTTTCCTTTCTTGCCGATAAGTGTTTCAATGGAAACCGGTGAGTAGTTGAGATAGGTTTCGGCAAGCACATTCATGTTGTGACGCATCTCAGGCTGCAGCAGATAGTGTGCTACCATCGTATCGAAAATCGGATGCTGTACCTGTATGCCGTAGTTGGCGAGGACATTCATGTCGTACTTTACGTTCTGTCCGATTTTAACGAGTGAAGGATGCTCGTACACCGGACGAAAAATTTCCACCAGCTCCTGTGCTTTCTCACGATCTGCCGGAACCGGAATGTACCATCCTTCGTGTGGTTTACAACTGAAGGAGAGACCAACCAACTCCGCATTCAATGCATCAATGCCTGTGGTTTCTGTATCGAAGCTCACTTCTTTTTCGAGTAAAAGTTGTGCTGCCAGTTTACGGCACGCATCAGGATCCGTCACGGCTTCATACTGATGCTTCGTGTTTTGTATGGTATTGAAGTTGGTGATATTTTCTTCTTCTTCGGCAACGAATGTGGTGGATGCCGGCGAAGCAGTTCCGAACATATCCATCTGTCCTTTTTCATTCACAGCCGGAACCGCTGCTTCAATTTCCTGTCCCAGGATTTGTTGTGCGAGACGACGAAATTCCAATTCTGTGAAGAGTTCAGTAAGCGCATCTTTATCTGGTTCTCTCAACGCCATATCTTCCTCTACAAAAAGAACAGGAACTTCACAATGAATAGTAGCCAGTTGTTTGGAGAGAATCGCTTTATCCTTGTTGTTTTCGATTTTCTCTTTCAGTTTTCCCTTGAGCTGATCGGTATTCGCGAGCAGATTTTCTACCGAGCCAAACTGTTGCACGAGTTGTGTGGCGGTTTTTTCACCAACTCCGGGAACACCGGGAATATTATCCACTGCATCTCCCATTAAACCGAGAATATCAATCACCTGCACCGGACGTTCAATGCCGTATTTCTCACACACTTCTTTCACCCCCATGATTTCCGCGCCGTTACCAAGTCGCGCCGGTTTGTAAATATGCACATGCTCCGTCACCAGCTGACCATAATCCTTATCCGGTGTCATCATGAACGTCTCGAAACCGGCCTGTTCAGCTTTCACCGAAAAAGTTCCGATGATATCATCTGCTTCATAACCATCCAGCTCAACAACCGGAATATTGAAGCAGCGCACCAGCCGCTTGATGTAGGGTATGGAGATGGCAATATCTTCCGGAATCTCTTCCCGGTGCGCTTTATAATCTTCAAACGCTTCATGGCGATGTGTAGGTGCTGCAGTATCAAAAACAACGGCGATATGTGTAGGCTTTTCTTTCTTCAGAATCTCCAGCAGCGTATTCGTAAAACCAAACATCGCTGATGTATTCAGGCCTTTCGAATTCACACGGTGGTTATTGCTGAAAGCAAAATAAGCTCTGAACACCAGGGCCATGGCATCGAGCAGGAAGAGTTTCTTGGGAGCAGGATTCATGCGACTAAAATACTCTAAAAAATTAAATTATGGGCAGTCTCTTATGCATAGACATCACGTCATTGCTTCGCAATACAGGTTGGCAAATTGGTAAGTTGGTGGATTGGTGAGTTAGCAAATTCCAGAAGGCTTCAACTGAGGGCATGGAACGTCAGAGGGTAAATGCAGAAGTTGATAAAATTGAAACATGTCATTACGGAGCAAAGCGAGATCTTGAAATGCTCTTCCAGAGAGATGAACGGTACTCTCTCAATAAACGTCACATCTTCAGTAATTTGCCAACTTGCCATCCCGCATTGCGAAGCAATGACGGGATACCAATTTGCCAATTCCTACATTTGCAGGTATGTACATCGACGAACTGCGCGAATATTGCATCGCCAAACCATTTACCGAAGAGACCTTTCCTTTTGATGAAGACACCCTTGTATTTAAGGTGAAAGGGAAGATGTTTGCCTTGGTCAGTTTATCAGAACCTGATACTGTTAACTTAAAATGTGATCCGGAATATGCTACGGAACTGCGTGAACGTTATGAAGGTGTCCAACCGGGTTATCACATGAATAAAAAAATGTGGAATACCGTTTCGCTTGATGCAGATGTGGATGAAACACTCTTGCGTAAGCTCATTGATCATTCCTATTCAGAAGTAGTAAAAGGACTGCCAAAGAAGGTACAGAAGGAGATGGAAGGATTGTAGGTCTCCGGTGGCTTCGGCTCCGGTGGCTTCGTCCGATAGCTATCGGACTCCGCTCAGCCACCGGACGTTACTCTCTCCGCCAACACCACCAGCGATCGGTGCTTTGTAGAGGAGGTAAAGAAAAGATACTTTGGTTCGCCGGATTTTATTTGCAGTGCTTTGGTTACTTCCTGCGCTTTTACAGGGAAATTATAGAACACGAGTTGAGCGGAATTTCCTGCTAATGCCTGGCGGATTTTATCTTTTTTATACGGGAAAATCTGTTCTATCCTGAATATTCGTCCTGGAAAATTATTTACCTGTTGTGATGCTGTGAAAAGATGTGAATTAGGATGCAGCATTCTGAGTCCGAATGCATGACAGATACTGCGCCAGGGTCCGGCTTTGCGAATGGAGGCATTGGGCTCGAACAGATACATCTCCGGCTCTCCGATGGGTAAGGGTAGCAGCGGCTCATTTTCGGGATCATAGCTGAAAAGCGTTTCCGGGCGACCGGTATCTATGCAGCTGACTTCCGGTGTACCTCCCGTTTTCGAGAGGAAGAACAGCAGTTCCCGGCATTCATCTTTTCTTGAAATCACTTCCACCCGAACAGTTTCCGGAAGCTGACGGAGTCCTTCGCGGATATCAAGCATCGGCGCCAGCTTCACCATCACCAGTGCTCCATTTGAAAGGAGGAGCTCTTTCAGCTGTAGAATGTCAGGACTCAGGTCTTCGAGCCGAAACACTTTTCTTCCGTCTTCACTGCGCCGCGAAGGGTCGAGAAAAAAAACTTCTACCTGTGAAATCAGCTTTGCCACAGTTTCTTCTGCCCGGCCTTTTACAACTTCCACGTTTTCGATATTCAGCACCTTGAAATTATGACGGGCCGCTGCACATCTTGCCGGATCCGGTTCACAGTAATAAACCTTTTTCGCTGTCTTTGCGAATGCCAGGGTGTCGATCCCAAGTCCGCCGGTAAGATCGGCAACTATTTTACCGTTGACCCATCCCGCCTTTTGCGCAGCCGCCTCCTCTGACGAACATTGCTCAAGGATCAGGGTATCGGGATATATAATTGCGGGTTCAGCATAGAACGATGGGAGTTTCTGCCGGGCGATCTGGCGACCTTTCACCTGCGAAAGCAAGTTGTTCAGTGGCAGGTCTTTCCGTGTACTAAAACGCAAGGCCAGCTCCGAAACAGGTTCATTTTCATGCTCCTGAACCCAGCTGATCCATTTTTCATGGTCAAATGATGAATTCTGCTCCATCTCCTGCAAAGAAAGGACGAAAAAAGCATGTTTCCCCGTGGGATTTACGGATATTTGCAGTCCCGAAAAACCGCACCGGCATCATGATGAAAAAACTGGCCAATTATTTCTTCCAGGGACTCCTGTTTGTGGTACCCATTGTAGTAACCTTCTACGTGGTGTATCTGGCTATCCTCTGGATGGATAACCTGCTGCCGATCCAGATTCCCATTTCTGTGCCCTGGAGCGACGACTTTAAACTACCGGGTCTGGGCATTCTGATCATCCTTGCCGTCATCACCGTGGTTGGATACATCGGAACCCGTTTCGTGCGAAATCCCTTCTTTATCATGTTTGAAGGGCTGATGGAACGAACGCCCCTTCTCAAGGTTATATATTCATCAGTAAAAGATCTTATTGAAGCATTCGTTGGAGAGAAAAAGAGATTTAATCAGCCGGTACTGGTAACGGTGAACAATAACCCTTCGGTACAACGCATCGGGTTTATTACCGAAAATGACCTGAGTGAACTTGGACTCAGCAAAGAGAAGATGGCGGTTTATCTGCCGTTCTCCTATGGTTTCAACGGCCAGCTGGTGATTGTAGATGCCGGTCAGGTACAAAAACTGGATGCATCTGGTACGGAAATGATGAAGTTTGTAATTTCGGGAGGAGTAACTGATATTTAATAAATATATGCTAAAGAAAATTTCCCTGTTGGTGGTATTGCTGGTTGTCAGCCACCTCACCTTCGGACAACGCGTGAAAATCGAACATGCACTCGAGCAGCTTGGCGAAGGATATAATTCTGCTTTCCGGATCAGCATTCCGCATGCCAGTATGAAGGATGTGGAGAAGAAGTGGAACGGGTTCATCAAAAGCAACGACGGGAAAGTGCGTTCTTCGAAAGGTGTGATCAAAGGGGAGAATATGGTGATCAACGGCATAAGCCCTGATACTATTCAGGCATTTGCCAGGCTGCTTGAAGATGCTGACGGGATTATGCTGAAGGTGGCTTTTCGCAAAAACAGTGTCTTTGTTTCACCGGAAAGCGATGCCACCTACAACAATCGCCTTGAACAGCTGCTCACCGACTTCGCTTTTGAACTCTCACGGTCAGGGCTGAACGAAAAACTCGAAATCGCCACCAAGCTCTTAAAGGAGACGCAGGAAGAGCAGGCCGATCTTGAAAAAACCAATGAACGCCTCGCGGAGGACAATGAGCGCATGAAAAAGCAGATCTCCGACAACGAAGCGACGATTGAAGAGAATAAATCCAAAGTAGAAGACCTAAAGCAAAAAGTGAAAGGACAGCAGGGAAGTCTGGATGTCCTTCGCGGTAAATTCGGTGAATTGAAATAAAGCCATGAAAGGAGACACGATACTCGTATTGGGAGCCGCCGGACAGATCGGCACTGATCTCGTAACCACTTTACGCGCTATCCACGGCGGACATAAAGTGATTGCCACTGATGTTAAAGAACAACCAGGCATCCTTTCTGAAGGAGGTCCATTTTATCAATTGGATGTGCTCGATGCGCAGGCCGTAGCCGATATCATCCGCACCAATAAAGTGAAAGAAGTGTATCTGCTGGCAGCGTTGCTGAGTGCTACGGCTGAACAGAAGATGAAAACCGCCTGGAAATTAAACATGGAAGGGCTTTTCATTTTGCTGGACATTGCCCGTGATTTAGGTGGTCTTAAAATTTTCTGGCCAAGCAGCATCGCGGTCTTTGGTCCGACTACACCCCGCGACAATACTCCGCAGTTTACGGTGATGGAACCGTCAACTGTGTATGGTATTTCCAAACTTGCCGGTGAACGGTGGTGCGAATATTACTTCAACAAGTTCGGGGTGGATGTTCGATCGATCCGTTATCCCGGACTCATCAGTTACAAAGCCCTTCCGGGAGGTGGCACCACGGATTATGCCGTTGATATTTACCACCAGGCACTCGACAAAGGCCGTTATACCTGCTTCCTGAAAGAGGATACCGCGCTTCCGATGATGTATATGCCTGATGCCATCCGTGCCACCATGGAACTGATGGCTGCACCGGCGGAGAAAGTAAAAATCCGCAGCAGCTATAATCTTGGAGGCATCAGTTTTACCCCGGCGGAAATTGCCACTGAAATCGCAAAGCATCTGCCCGGCTTCCACATTGATTACGCCCCCGACTTCCGTCAGGAGATCGCGGATTCATGGCCGAACAGCATCGATGATTCACGTGCACACCAGGACTGGGGATTCCGATGTCAATACGACCTCTCATCCATGACCGTTGACATGCTGAAACACCTCAAGGAAGCACGTCAACTGGCGTAAACAATGCCTTTGGTTTTGTCAGCGTCTGGGTGTGTAGTGATGATATCATAACACATCATAAAGAACTTAATAAATCAGCGGCTCATCCGAATTTCCAGTAATAAAAACGTTTATGAATCATCCATTATACATTACGAATTCACTCTCGCGTCAGCGGGAACAGTTTATACCATTGAATCCTCCGTTTGTCGGATTGTATGTCTGCGGACCTACAGTTTACGGAGAAGCGCATCTGGGTCATGCCCGGCCATACATCACGTTCGATGTAGTTTCCCGATACCTGACGTATCTGGGATATAAAGTACGTTATGTGCGCAATATCACTGATGTGGGACATCTGGTGGACGATGCCGACGAAGGCGAAGATAAAATCGCGAAGAAAGCACGTCTCGAGAAGCTCGAACCCATGGAAGTGGTGGAATTGTACACCACCAGTTTTCATGATTCGATGCGTGCGTTGAACAACAAGCCACCGGGAATTGAACCTAGAGCTTCCGGGCACATCATCGAACAGATTGAAATGATCAAAAAGATCATTGATAACGGTTACGCCTATGAGTCGAATGGGTCGGTGTACTTTGACGTGATCACCTACAGCAAATCGAACGACTACGGAAAGCTCAGCGGACGTGTCATTGAGGAACTTATTGCCGGTGCCGGCAGTGAGCGCCGCGAACTGGAAGGACAAGAGGAGAAACGTAATCCTGCTGATTTTGCACTCTGGAAGAAAGCATCTCCCGAACACATCATGCGCTGGCCTTCGCCCTGGAGCGACGGATTCCCCGGCTGGCATATTGAATGCTCGGCGATGAGTAAGAAATACCTCGGCGAGACGTTTGATATTCATGGCGGCGGAATGGATCTGCTGTTCCCACACCATGAAAGTGAAATCGCTCAGTCGAAGGGAAGTTGCGGACATGCGCCGGTGCGTTACTGGATGCACAATAACATGATCACTATCAACGGACAAAAGATGGGAAAGTCGCTGGGTAATTTTATTACGCTACAGGAACTTTTCACGGGTGAACATAAATTGCTGCAGCAGGCTTATTCACCGATGACCATCCGTTTCTTCATTCTGACTGCACACTATCGCAGCACACTCGACTTCAGTAACGAGGGATTACAGGCGGCAGAGAAGGGGATGAACCGGTTGATGTCGGCAATTGAACTCTTGCCCGATCTTAAACCATCGGCTTCGTCATCATCGGACGTAAAGACGATTCGCCAGAAATCCTTCGATGCCTTGAATGATGATATGAATACTGCCATTGCCATCTCTCAACTCTTCGAAGGAGCCCGTATCATCAACTCCGTGAATGGAGGTACTGAAACGCTCACTGCCGATGACATTGCACATCTGGGTGAAACCATGAGGCTCTTTGTGTTCGATATTCTTGGTATGAAGTCAGAAGTTAAGGGCAACAATGATGATCTTAAAGAAGTGATGGAACTTCTGCTGACTTTACGTGCCGAGGCAAAGGCAAAGAAAGATTTCGCTACATCGGATAAAATCCGTGATGAACTCACCCGTCTCAACTTTGTGATCAAGGATGGGAAGGAGGGAACTACCTGGAGTAAATCCTGATATACGATTGAACATAATACGCATGAAAAAAACACTTCTTGCCGGAACGATTGCACTGTTGATGGCTGCAGGTTGCGGAAATGAAAGCAGTCATACTTCAACATCGGGTTCAACTTCTTCTTCAGGGAAACCTGCTTTGAAGGCGCCTGCCTTCGATGCTGATTCAGCCTTTGAATTCACAGCACAACAGGTGAAGTTTGGTCCGCGTGTTCCGAATTCCACTGCGCATAAGCAATGTGCCGACTGGATGGCGTCGAAAATGGAAGAATTTTGTGATACAGTAATTGTTCAGTCGTATCGTGTAAAAGCGTTTGATGGAAAAATGCTCGACTCCAGGAACATCATCGCTTCCTTTCATCCGGATCTGGGCAATCGCATTCTGCTCTGCGCACATTGGGATACAAGGCCCTGGGCGGATCAGGATTCTGTGAGAAAGAATGAGCCGATTGATGGTGCCAATGATGGCGCCAGTGGTGTTGGAATACTGATGGAAGTGGCCCGACAGTTATCTGTTTCACGTCCGAACCTCGGTGTGGATATCATTTTCTTTGATGCGGAAGATTACGGACAGCCGGACGACAGTGAATTACCTCCGATGGAAGATTCATATTGTCTGGGATCACAGTACTGGGCGAAGAACCTGCACCAGCCGAATTATATTGCGCGTTATGGTATTCTACTCGATATGGCCGGAGCTGATCAGGCAACTTTCACGCAGGAAGGTTCTTCGATGCAATATGCTCCTTATGTAGTAGATATGGTATGGAAGGCAGGCAATGATATCGGTTACGGACAAAATTTCGTCAATGAAAAAACCAAGGGTATCATCGACGACCATTTCTACATTAACCGCCTCGCGGGTATTCGTTGCATTGATATCATTCACTACGATTACAATACTCCTTCTAACTTCTGGAAGCACTGGCATACACACGGCGATACGATTGATAAGATCAGCCGCCCGACACTGAAAGCCGTAGGCCAAACACTCCTTGAAGTTCTTTTCAGAGAAGTCAACAGCTGATTCATCTCAGGCAGCATTTGATTTGAAATCCGGATAAGGGAAAAATGAATTAAACCATGCCTTCAAACAATTGTCTATACAAATAAGTACCTTCACCTTCCTAAATATTCAACGATTACCATGCGTTCAATTATAGTCATTCTGCTGGTGTTCAGCGGTTTTTTTGTCAGTGCTCAGGAGCCACAACGTGAAATGCGCGATTCAACGCGGATGCGGGGCATGATGAAAGATTCCAGCTTCATGAGAAATTTGCCGCCTATCGGAAAGGTAATCGGTGTCCTGCGCGATTCGTCTACCCGTGCTTCATTGGCGTATGCTTCAGTCGCTTTGTTGAAAGTGCGCGACTCATCGGTGGCCGGAGGTTCGCTCACAGATGAGAAGGGGAATTTTAAAATTGAAGATGTGATGCCTGGTCGCTACTTCATCCGTATAACGTCGATCGGTTACCGAAAACTGGATTCGAAACCGTTTATGCTTACACCACAGGAGGCGCTCAAGGATTTCGGCAATGTCTGGATGCCGCCATCGCAGAAGATCATGAAGGAAGCAGAAGTGGTTGGAGAGAAGGCGGAGTACACTAATTCACTGGATAAAAAAGTGTACAACGTTGACAAAACTCTTATTAACGCAGGTGGTTCTGTGTCAGAAGTTCTCTCCAATATTCCTTCGGTGAATGTGGATATTGACGGAAAAGTGAGCCTGCGCGGAAGCGAACAGGTCACGATTCTCATCGACGGAAAGCCTGCGGGATTAACAGGAGATAACCGTGGTTCCATTCTTCAGCAACTGCCGGCCAGCACCATCGAACAGGTCGAAGTGATCACCAATCCTTCTTCTAAGTACGATGCAGAGGGCATGTCGGGAATCATCAATATCAAAACCAAGAAAGATAAAAACCCCGGCATCAACGGAACCATCACGGTTGGAGCTGGTACCAGAGATAAATACAATGCATCACTACAGCTCAACCGCCGTTCGAAGAAGAGCAACATCTTTCTGAACTATGGTTTCCGGGATGATCGTCGTATCAATACCAGCAACAGCCTTCGTACCAATACCTACGGAGATCAGCTTTCCTATTACCGGTCGGTGGGCGATGGGTTCAATGATAACGTCTCTCATAACGTCAGAGCGGGCGTGGACTTCTATCTCAACGATTACAACACACTTGGTTTTTCCGGAGGATTCAATAACCGGAGTGAAGATCGTAACGAACTCACCATTACCACTGAAGAAAATACATTGTTCCAGGTGCTGAGCGGATTTGACCGTAACAGCACCAGCGACGAAAGCAGCTCCAACTTCGATGGCAGCATTGATTATCGTAAAACGTTCTCCGGTTCAAAGCGTGAACTCACCGCCAATATCAATATGACGCGGATGATTCGTGATAATGAGAACGGACTCTACACGTATATTTATAATGACAACGATCTCAATCAGCGCATATTTACAGAGGGAGAATCGTATAACGGTACCGCACAGGTAGATTATGTATTGCCGAAGGAAAAATTCAAAATAGAGACCGGGCTCAAAACCACCTATCGTTCCAACGACAGCAAGCAGAGGTCTGACCGCTATGATTTTTCCCTTGGCAGCTGGTATGCGGATCCCACGTTTTCCGATCAGTTTATTCTGACCGAAAATGTATTTGCCGGATATCTGCAATGGTCGGGCCGATGGGAAGTATTTGATCTCAGTGCGGGACTTCGTGCAGAGCAAACCTATATCACCGGCGACAGCAAAAGTGCGGATACCACCTTCACCCGCGATTTCCTGAACCTCTTTCCATCAGCCGCTATTAAGTACAGTCTGAAAGAAGGAAATGATATTCAACTCAGCTACAGCCGCCGCATCAATCGTCCGCGCGAGCAACAACTCAATCCCTTCCGCAACGTATCCGATTCACTGAACATCTTCGTTGGTAATCCAGCGATCTACCCTGAACTCACACATTCACTCGAATTCGGCTACACGGGTCGTTTCAATGAGCAAAGTGTGGCTGCGAATATTTTCTACCGATACACTGACGATTTCTCACAACGTTTCAGAACGGTGGATACGGCTACGAATGTTTCCACGCAAACCTTTGTCAACTACAGTACTTCCGAAAACCTGGGCTTCGAACTTACTGTACGCAACTCCTTCCTGAAAATATTTACTTCGAGTCTGAGCTTTACTGCATTCTACAACAAAGTGGACGGAACCAATATTGGCAGCGACCTCGTCAGCAATGTATGGAGTGGAGATGTCAGGGGATCACTCTCTGCAAAAATCACGAAGCAACTCTCTGCACAGCTCACCGGCAATTACATGGCACCGCGCAAACAACCACAGGGAACCTTTCAGGGTATGAGCGGTATTGATTTCGGTTTCCGATATGATTTCAAAGGAGGCAAATGGTCGCTCAACGGATCTGTTACTGATATCTTCGATACCCGCAACTTCGACATTGACAACCGAGGAACCGGATTCAGAGTAGAGATGGTACGCAAAAGGGAAACACGGGTCGCCAGTTTCACACTTAGTTATCGGTTCGGTAAATCTGATATGAATCAGCGCAACCGACGTCAGAACAATCGTCAGAACGAGGTGCCACAAAATGATATGATGGATTTTTGATATTCCTGATACAATGAAATGTTCCACCTATGGACCGTAAATCATTTATAAAACAATCGGCAATTATGGCAACAGGACTCTTCACCCTGAACGAATTCTCATCGCTTACTACCGGTTTGGCAGGTGAGAAAAAACGGATGCCGGTGATGTTTGTGGGTCATGGTAATCCGATGAATGCGATCGAGCAGAACGAGTTCAGTCTGGCCTGGAAAAAAATCGGAGCTGCCATTGAGCGACCCAAAGCCATACTTTGTGTGTCGGCGCACTGGATGACGAGTGGTAAAACGCTGGTAACGGCCATGGCCAAGCCGGAAACCATTCATGATTTTTACGGCTTTCCCGATGAGCTGTTCGCCGTACAGTATCCTGCTCCCGGTGCTGTGGACGCAGCGCAGGAAACCATCTCACTGGTGAAGAAAACCACGGTACAGCCGGCGCACGACTGGGGACTGGATCACGGCTGCTGGTCGGTGCTGAAGCCCATGTTTCCGAACGCTGATATTCCGGTATTCCAGCTCAGCCTGGATCTTAGCAAACCACCGCAATGGCATTATGATCTCGCCATGGAACTGAAAGCGCTCCGCGATAAAGGTGTGCTGATCATCGGTTCTGGTAACATTGTACATAATCTCGGCCGGATGCAGTGGAACGACAATGCCTTCGATTGGGCCATAGAATTTGATACCTGGTCGAAAGAGCGACTGCTGGCCGGTGATCATGCCGCATTGGTGAATTACAGTGCCAAAGGGAAAATCGCTGAATTGTCGATTCCCACAAACGAACATTACCTGCCTTTGCTCTATTCCATTGCTTTGCAGGATAAGCAGGACGACCTTCGGTTTTTCAACGAAAAGACCATGATGGGCTCCATTTCCATGCGGTCGGTGTTGCTCGGTTGATAATAATTCACGTCTGCCCCCGTTTTATATTGACGAAATCACGGTTCTCCCTATCAAAATAGCAGGAGGAAGCAGATAGTTTTATAATTTCGTCGGTCTATGGCGAAGGCGCAAGGTTCAACAAAGCAATTCGGTAAATACATAAAATACCTCTGGATCATCGTACTTGCTCCGGTGTTATTTGTGTTTTTGCTGGTGGGACTTACTTCGGCCGGAATTTTCGGTGAGTTACCATCTTTCGAAGAGTTGGAAAACCCGAATTCAAGTCTGGCGAGTGAAGTTTATTCAGCCGACACCAAAATCCTCGGTAAGTACTACGTTCAGAACCGCGTCAACATTCATTTTAAAGACCTTTCTCCGAATCTGGTCAGCGCTTTAAAGGCTACAGAGGATGTGCGGTTTGAAGAGCACAGCGGCGTTGATATCAAAGGATTGTTTCGTGTATTTGTGAAAACCATCATTCTGCAGCAGGATGCGGGAGGAGGAAGTACCTTGACTCAGCAGCTGGCGAAGAACCTGTTCCCGAGAGGAGAAACGAACAAGGTTAAAATTGTTTTTCAGAAGTTGAAAGAATGGATTATTGCTGTCCGCCTCGAGCGCAACTACACGAAACAGGAAATTCTCGCCATGTATCTGAACACGGTGGAATTCGGCAACAATGCATTTGGTATCAAGTCAGCATCTACCACCTACTTTAGTAAGCAGCCTTCGGAACTGAAAATGGAAGAAGCAGCACTGTTGGTGGGAATGCTGCAGGCTCCATCGAGGTATAATCCGGTACGAAATGTAGAGAGTGCCACTTTTCGACGGAATACGGTGTTAGGGCAGATGGCGAAGTATAACTTCATTTCTGAAGAACAGAAGGATTCGCTCATAAACCTTCCGATAAAACTCAACTTCCGACAGGAAAGTCATACGGAAGGTCTTGCGCAATATTTCCGGGAGATGTTGCGTCAGGATCTGCTCAAATGGTGCAAAGATCATAAGAAAGCAGATGGAATGCCGTACAATCTGTACAGGGATGGCTTACGTATTTATACGACCATCGACTCTCGAATGCAGCGTTACGCAGAGGAGGCCGTGCAGGAGCATTTTGCCGAATTGCAGAAAACGTTTTACGATCACTGGAAAGGACGTGTACCCTGGTCAGATCATCCGGAGCTGATTGATGAAGCGATGAAACGGAGCGATCGTTACATCAGCATGAAGAAAGGCGGAGCTTCGGAGGCAGAGATAAAAAAAGTCTTTGCGAAGAAAACAGAGATGACCTTGTTTTCGTGGAAAGGAGAAATCGACACCACACTATCGCCGCTGGATTCCATCAAGTATTACAAGATGTTTTATCAGACCGGTTTTATGTCGATGGAACCGCAGACCGGATATGTGCGTGCATGGGTAGGCGGCAACAACTATAAATATTTCCAATACGATCACGTAAAAGAAGGTAAGCGTCAGGTAGGCTCTACTTTCAAACCTTTTCTTTATACACTTGCAATGCAGGAAGGTTATTCGCCCTGCTATGAAATTCCGAATGTGCCGGTTACGATAATAGATCAGGCTGGAGTACCATGGACACCTTCCAACTCTGATGGTAAATATGGTGGCATGTTATCACTCAAGGAAGCGTTGGCTGAATCCATCAACTGTATTTCTGCGTATCTGATGAAGCAATTCGGTCCGGAAGCGGTGGTGCAGGTAGCGCGCAAAATGGGGATTACGAGTCCGCTCGATCCGTATCCCAGTCTGGCACTGGGTACGGCAGATGTCTCCGTTTACGAGATGGTAGCTGCTTACAGTACCTTCGCCAACAAAGGGGTGTACACAGAGCCTCAATATATACTGCGAATTGAAGATAAAAACGGAGTCGTATTACAGGATTTTGTTCCACGAAAAGTTGAAGCGATCAGCGAAGAAACCTCGTATCTCATGCTGAACCTCATGCAGGGAGTAACACTCTTTGGTACCGGTGCTCGACTGCGTGGATCAAAGTATGGTTTTACCAATCCGATAGCCGGAAAAACAGGAACCACACAGAACAACAGTGATGGCTGGTTCATGGGGATCACGCCGGAACTCGTAAGTGGTGCCTGGGCCGGATGCGAAGACCGGGCCGTGCACTTCCGCACCACACAACTCGGACAGGGAGCCAACGTTGCCTTACCGGTATGGGGGCTCTATATGAAGAAAGTATACGCCGATCCAACGCTGAACTACTCGAAAGGAAGCTTTGAAGCGCCTGAGAAACCCCTTGGCGTAGAGCTGGATTGTTCGAAATACAAGAATCCGGTGCAACAGCAGAACGGAGGAGATGATTTCGGGATTTGAGGGTGGGAGCAGTGGCGGTGTCTCCAATCTTTCACTAATTTTACTGCCAATTCAACGAATATGAATAAGGTTGTTAAGGGCGCGGAAGATGCTATTCGCGACATTCAGGATGAAGCGGTGATCATGCTTGGCGGATTTGGGTTATGTGGAATTCCCGAGAACTGTATTGCTGCATTGATAAAGAAAGGGGTCAGAGAGCTCACCTGCATCTCCAATAATGCCGGAGTAGATGATTTCGGTATTGGCCTTATGCTCCAGACACGGCAGGTTAAGAAAATGATCTCCTCTTATGTTGGAGAGAATGCCGAATTTGAACGGCAATTGTTATCCGGGGAGCTCGAAGTTGACCTCGTACCTCAAGGCACACTGGCCACCCGTTGTATGGCGGCTGCTTATGGTATGCCGGCTGTGTGGGTACGTGCGGGTGTGGGAACTGAAATTGCCGAAGGGAAGGAAGTCCGAAATTTTAACGGCGTTGATTATCTCCTCGAATACGCCTTCGACGCAGATTTCTCGATCGTGAAAGCCTGGAAGGGAGATACACATGGAAATCTTGTATTCCGTAAAACCACCCGCAATTTTAATATGCCCATGGCGATGGCCGGGAAAATTACAATTGCAGAAGTAGAAGAACTGGTTCCGGCAGGAGAGCTGGATCCTGATCATATTCATGTGCCGGGAATCTATGTGCACCGCATCTTCCAGGGCAATAATTACGAGAAGCGTATCGAACAACGAACTGTACGTGCAAAATCTTAAGAAATCATAACCGTCATAATTAATCAGTGGCCCATAGTCATTATTAAAACGTATCGAAATGCTTGACAAGAACGGAATAGCGAAACGAATCGCAAAGGAAGTGAAAGACGGGTATTATGTAAACCTCGGTATTGGAATTCCTACGCTCGTTGCGAATTATATTCCTAAAGGGGTTAACGTAACGCTGCAATCAGAAAATGGTATGCTGGGTATGGGTCCGTTTCCTTTCGAAGGAGAAGAAGATCCGGATCTTATCAACGCCGGCAAGCAAACAATTACAGAAGTACCCGGAACCGCCTATTTTGATTCAGCGCTCAGCTTTGGAATGATCCGTGCCGGGAAGGTGGATCTTACCATTCTCGGAGCGATGGAAGTGAGTGAAGAAGGAGATATTGCCAACTGGAAAATACCCGGCAAAATGGTAAAAGGTATGGGTGGTGCCATGGACCTTGTTGCAGCGGCGAAGAATATCATCGTAGCCATGCAGCATGTAAATAAGGCAGGAGAAAGCAAGTTGTTACCATCGTGTTCTCTGCCGCTTACGGGGGTGAAGTGCGTTAAAAAAATTGTAACGGAGCTGGCCGTGCTCGAAGTTGTGCCCGGAAAAGGGTTCGTATTACTGGAGCGTGCACCGGGAGTAACGGTGGAGGATATCCGAAAAGCGACAGCTGGTAAGTTGGTGGTGGAAGGTGAGATACCGGAAATGATACTGGATTGATGACTGGAGCTATGGCTGATTTATCGATAATTATTCCGATCTATAATGAAGAAAGCAATATAGATTTACTATATGCCAGAGTGAAAAAAGTCGCATCTGACATAAGTGATGCTCATGAATTGATATTTATAAATGATGGTAGCAGAGACAAATCGCTTGAATTGATCAAAGTATTAGCTTCCAATGACCCACTCGTAAAGTATATCAATTTTAGCAGAAATTTTGGCCATCAGATTGCTGTTACAGCTGGTCTTGACCGTTGTACCGGAAAGCACATTGTTATCATTGATGCTGACCTGCAGGATCCACCTGAATTAATCAAGGTGATGCGGGAAAAGCTGATGTCGGGGTATGAAGTGGTCTACGCCCGTCGCAGACAGCGTAAAGGAGAGACATTTCTGAAAAGGTATACAGCAAAGATTTTCTATCGTCTGTTGTCAAAACTGACCTCTGTTAAGATCCCGGTTGACACGGGTGACTTCCGTATTATGGACCGGAAGATTGTTGATGTACTGAAACAAATGCCTGAACAACAAAAGTTTCTCAGGGGACAGATTGCCTGGGCTGGTTATCGACAAACTTATATTGAATACGACAGAGATCAACGTTATGCAGGTGAAACAGGGTACACCTACAAAAAAATGATTCGGTTCGCTCTTGATGGAATTACCGGGTTCTCAAATATACCACTCAAGTTCGCCACTGTAGCCGGTTTTATTGTAAGCGGAGTGACATTTTTGGTGAGTCTGTATGCTCTCTATGCACGGTTTATTGCGAAGGACTATGTGCCAGGCTGGACTTCGCTCATTCTCGCAGTCTTGTTTATCGGTGGTGTTCAATTAATTTCTATAGGTATTATAGGGGAGTATATTTCAAGATTGAGTTCCAATGTAAGGAACCGTCCCTTATATATCATCGATGATTCAAACTGTTGATTTGTCCTGTCAACTTTAAACTCAAAAGTCAGAAATGGAGATAATAAAGAAATTTATACCTGTTCTTATACTGTTAGCCGTTTCATGGTATACACATGTATTTACGATGATGCAGCAAAGGCCGCAGTCCGTCCATATGTGGGCGATGTGTGACCGCGGCTCTGTAGCACGTAACTTTGCTCAGGAAAGTATGGATTTTTTTCATCCACGTGTACATGAAACAAAGGAGGGGGATGGCATATGCGGAATGGAATTTCCGGTAATGAATTATGCGGCCGCTATCTGTTATAGATTGTTTGGCTTTAATGAAATCTGGTACCGGTTAATTATGTTTATTGTTTATGGAGCCGGAATGATTGCTGCATATGGAATCACTGGGTTTTTTCTGAGGAATTTCCTTAACAGGGCACTTGTTTCTGCTTTGGTTGCCTCGTCACCAGTATTAACCTATTATGCCGCAAATTTTATTCCGGATACTGCGGCTCTTGGGTTTATACTATTATCCTGGTATTATTTTTTAAAGGGGCGAAAGGATGGAACTGTTATTTCATTGTCGTTGTTCTTTGTATTCCTGACATTGGCTTCCCTTATCAAAATTACAGCTGCAATTGGCTCATTGATTCTGTTAGGTCTTTTTTTAATGTCTTTTCTGCAAAAACGCCCTTCCTTTGAGATTGGGCAAATAAGACGAGGTTACTTCATTACCTTTATACTGCTTTCTCTGTTTCTGGCAGCGGGCTGGATACAATATGCAAAATATTTAAACGAGAAGTATGGATTAGGTGTCTTCTTAATGAAAGCGATGACACCATCCGATTTGGATGTTGTTAAGATCACTTTAACTCATATTCAGGAAATTTGGGTGCAATTTTATTTTTTCAAGCCCATTTATTATTTGTTGTTAATTTGTGTTTTGGTCTTTATCGGATTTTACAAAAAAGTATCGGCTGATCTTCGGCTTATCACGCTCGGTTATTTCGGCGGTGTAACTGCTTTTATTGGACTGATGCTTCTCCAGTTCAATGACCACGATTATTATATTATCACGTTGCTTCCATTGCTTTTATTCCTTGGGATATCGGTTTTTCAGGTATTTGAAAAGTCAGTTTCAACAAAACCGTTTCAATATTTCCTTCAAGGGACTGTTATTTGTATATTACTGTTAAACCTGAATTTTAACAGAAAACATCAGGAATTCAGGATGGATCAGCATTGCTGGCTAAATGACTGGACCAGATATGTCCCTTATCAGGAAGTGGAACCGTTTATTCAGAATCTGGGTATTGACCGAAATCAAAAGGCAATTGCTATCTGTGATTACAGTCCGAATATTGCGCTTTACTTCTTAAATCTGAAAGGCTGGAGTGTTGCAACCGATGCAGAAGATAGTAAAATAGAAAGTGCATTGATACACCATCCATCTTATCTGGTAGTAGATGACAGTCTTCAATTGAACCGACCGGTTTTTACCAAGGTTGGTTTGTCAAAACTCGGTCAATATAAAACAATCCAGATTTTCACCATCAGATACTGAACGGCTTCACTTATTCAAACGAGAAAGTAAGATCATCAATATACGAATTCCCTTCCCCATCGTGCATGGGGTAAATATTCAGTTTATTGGATTGACTATTCACCTTACTCAGATCGAAAGTCTTTTCCAGTTTCTTCCATTCTCCCGGTTTTGCATTGACAACTCTGTTGTCAACTTCGTCCCAGTAGACAGTCTTGTCGGCACTATCTACTGAACAGACAATTTGCATTTTGGCATTCGGGGTTTCTATACGTACCCAACCAGTAACCTTCAGAAATTTGAAATTCCCTGATCCGATATCACCGATCAGGCAGGAATAAGTTGGCCCGTATAAATTATCTTTATTCAGTTGAACACATTTATTTCCGCTGTGCGAAAAACTGATTTTTTTAATGGTACCATGATGTGTAAACCCATCCAGTTCATCGAATGAAACGGAATACAGATTAACTGTTTCTTCCTGTGAACAGGATGTGGTCAGAAGAATACCGGCAAATAGCAGATAGAGGGGAGCTTTGATTTTCATATTTATTAGGTTTTGCGAAGATAATAAAAGTCGTAGATTTTGCAGATCGTTATAAACCAGCTAAATATAAAAACTATGCTCAGGTGATTTCCCGGCAAATATCACTTTCAGAATTAATAGATTTGTAATTGTAATTTCAAAAACATGATCCCTGACAGAACAAATCTACTTCTTTCTTTATTTTTATCTTTCATTGTAGGTGTAATCATATACGAAAAAGTTGACCTTAGTAATCCTGAAACCGTTTTTGACAAGAGATCCAAATCCGCATATGGTTACTATACCGCTTTCTGGAAATTTAATGACCCGGAACTGATAAATGGAAATTATCAATATAAATCTGATGCAGACCGATTCTCAACCGTTTCAACGTTAGATGGAAAAAAGATATTCGCTGAGCCCTATACTATTTGCCTGCTCTTGTCTCCATTTTTCCTTTCCGCCAATGTAATTGCACCATTGCTGAATGAGTATCCAAACGGCTATTCGTTCTCTTTCCTGTTTTTTATTCTGAGTGCGGTAGTTTTTTATACGTTTTATAGCTTTAACCAGCTTTTGACCATTCTGAGAAAGTCCGGACGTAAAACAGGTGTTTCAGCGGTATTGATATTGTTTTTACTGCTTACAGTCACTGTTTATACAGTCTATGAAACATCTGTAATTTTCGATTTTTTTTTAATGACCCTTTTTGTCTCCCTGCAAAACATTAAAAGATTTAATAGCCTGACTTTTTTTCTTCAGGGGATAGTTCTTGGCTTGTTGTTTCTTATGTCCAGCTATTATTTACTGCTGTTTCCAATAGTCCTTATCAGTTATTTCCTTTATGCAGGTATTCAGAAATGGAGGCCAGCCATCATGCATATAATCAGTTTATGCGCCGGAATATTTGTAGCCTGGTTACCTCAGCTCTATTATTGGAATAAAGTGATGTACCGGGTTACCCTGCCTGATTTACATGAATATCCGGATGTACTATACAGTGCCACGGTAATTCCAATGGTCTATTATTTGGTTGTATTGGTGATGTTGTTTGTTGCTTTTTTTGTTATTTATAAAAAGAGAAAACAGGTGCCAGGTGTTTTATGGTTTTTGATTCTGCCTCTTGGGCAGCTGTTGTGGGCATTTTTTATTTTAACAACGCATACTTATACCTATAGAAACAGTGTGTTTTCTTTATTAGTATCCGGTGTTTGTCTGTTTACTGTTCAAAAATACTCGGAGCATACCAAGATAGCAATTCCTGCACCTAATCATGAACCTGTTTAATTAATCGGCACTTTTTTTAGCTGGATAGTGCCTAAATCAATTGTGGGGACGCCATTGACAGTTTGTGCCTCTGACGGATCAACATTTTTCAAAATAGTTTCATACATGCTTGCAGAAACCATCCAGTGATAAAACGGGTAATTTGAATAGATCGCAAATGTTCCATCAGGTTTTGTTGGACTAAAATAATGATTGATCCACCATTCATCCCAGGCCAGAATTCCGCCATTTTCCAATGGTTGATTATTTTCTCCGACTAGTTTACCGACGATTCTGAAAGCAGTGTTTTGACTGTAATTATATTGGTTATCCGGACAAAGGCATGGCTGCTTTTTCATATATGGATTAAAGGCTTTTATCGCTGCAGTCACTGGTTTTGGCGTACCGTGAACCCACTCATTCTTGCTGTTTCTGGTAAATCCATTCCGATTTATAACACCAAGAAAATTCTGATGATAGTATCCCCAATCAAGATCCTTGTATTGCCACCATGAAAAACCCTGGCCATTACAATTAATAAGCTGTGGGAAAATCTTTTCTGCAAATTTTACCTGATTGGAATACGGAATTGAATCATTATTAGAAGGGATTCCTGTTTCACCGATGATCCATGGTTTTTTGATGTGTTTGTAATACCAGAATAATTCATTTCTCACCTGATCAGGTTCATACTCGTATGGATGCATGGAAAGAAAATCGACATTTACCAGATTCGGGTCCCAGGCGAATAATTCCCTCTGACAGGCCAGGCCGATCGTAGAAAGTTGATGAGGCGCAAATGTCTTAACTATTTTATTCCAATATAAAGTGTGTTTATATACATCGGCTTTTTCATGTTTAAGAGAATCAAAATACAAGGGTTCATTGAAAAAGTCATATGCCATAAGCGCCGGCTGGTTATTGAACCGTTTACATAATCTGATCAGATGATTCTCGGTGGCCGGAACTTCGTGAAACATCCTCACTGTAAAGATCGCCTTCAGCCCGGCATCATTTACTGCTTTCAACAGTTCTTCGATAGCATCCAGATATTTTGTGTATGCCTGATCATTCTCCAGGTATACCGGATAGTCGTGGTTATTTCCGTTTGAAGAGGGAAATGATACTAATCCGGTTTTAAAATTCCTGATTTGAGGTTCACCAATATGTGTAATTCGAACCGTGTTAAAACCAACATCCTTGATAAGTTGAAGTGTCGCTCTTAGTTCCTTCAAACAATCTTCCTTATTTGAGAACCTGAGTGAATCAGGTAAGTATCCTACGTATACCGCTGGCCAAAGACTAGTGTCATTGGTACTGAGTGAAACAACAAAATTTAGTGCAATAGGGAAAAAGGGTTTTCCGTTCAAAACAAATTTGCCATCCTGCAACTGAACAAATTCGTTTTTGGGTTTCAGATCTTCATACGTCTCCGAAAAAAATAATTTATTCAGGATAAATACAACTAACGACGAGAGGGCTATCCATATCAACAATGCCGAAAGAATTTTTCTCATCAATTTATAATTTATTGATAGTTAAAGCCGTATCTGTTTTCTTGTGGTTAGTCCGGCTTGAAGTTTTTTTCAAATATACACGAATTGTGATTCACCCCTCTAAACGCTTTTTATAGTAATTTTGCTGCCTGAAAATGATGAAAATTGAAACTTTCTTTAATCTTTTCCTGGAGGAACTAAAGGGCCAGCCTTCGTTGTGGTCATATTATAAATATCATACGGATACGGATAGTCTGGATTTCCGTAAGGCCTATTTTTGCCAGCGTCTGGAGTATATTCAACAGCATATTACTAAGCCGGGCTCATTCATCTGGGATGTGGGCTGTGGATATGGTACAACTGCACTTTTTCTGGCTCTCAACGGTTATAAAATACACGGCACAACTCTGGAGTTCTATTATAAGGAAATCCCGACGCGGATTAAATACTGGTCACAGTTTGGCGATGTTTCCGGATTCACGTTTGATTATGAGGATATTTTCGATCCTGCTGCTTCTCATCAGGAGTATGACTATATCATTGTACAGGATACACTGCATCACCTCGAGCCGCTACCACAGGCATTGGCGATTTTGAAGAAACACCTCAAAGCAGATGGTGACATGGTTATTATCGAGGAGAACGGAAACAATGTCATTCAGTCGGTAAAGCTCTACAAGCAACGCGGTAACAAACGGGTGATTGAATTTTATGATGAGCGGCTGAAAAAAACCATCTTGCTGGGTAACGAAAATATCCGTTCTTTGGCTGTCTGGAGAAAGGAATTTGAAGCGCAGGGACTCCGTATCCCGCAGGAAAGTGTTCATTATGTCAGAGCCTATCCTCCGTTTTTATTCAATAAGTATGGGTACCAGAAGGCAATTGAAAAAGAACAGCAATTGTGGAAGAAAAATGGATTGATGCGGGAATATTTCTTCTTCGGTGTGAATTTTACGGCCTGCCATCGTGAGCAGCATTCCTGAAGAAAATGTACTTTCGCAGGGATGACGTGCGGTAAACTGTCCATTATTGTCCCCTGCTACAACGAGGAACAAAGTATCCGTCCCATGCTGGAGCGCGTGAGCAGAGTAACCTTGCCTGCCGGAGTTACCAGAGAAATGATCATTGTGAACGATTGCTCTACCGATCGCAGTGTGGAGGTGGTAGAGGAGTTCATGCGTACGCATCCGCAGGAAGAAATCCGTCTTTTTCATCACGAACGGAACAGTGGCAAAGGTGCAGCGCTTCATACCGGAATAGCAAAAGCGACGGGTGATTTTGTGATTGTCCAGGATGCCGATCTCGAGTATGACCCGGAAGAATATAAAATTCTGCTGCAGCCCGTGCTGGATGGCTTCGCAGATGTGGTGTTCGGCTCCCGTTTTACCGGTGGTCGTCCGCACCGTATTCTCTTCTTCTGGCATACCATCGGCAATAAATTTCTCACCTTCCTTTCGAACATGTTCACCAACCTGAACCTGACTGATATGGAAACTTGTTATAAGTTGTTCAGACGTGAAATTATTCAGTCATTGGAATTGAAAGAAAAACGATTTGGCTTCGAACCTGAAGTAACAGCGAAGATTGCTCGGGTACCTTATGTGCGTATTTATGAAGTAGGCATTTCATATTATGGGCGTACGTACGCTGAGGGCAAAAAAATCAGCTGGAAAGATGGCTTCAGAGCGATTTATTGTATACTCCGATACAATCTTTTCCGATAATCTTATTGTTTTATCCCTATAATAGTTTTTGTCCAGTAGCCTCCATGTCCGCCTGAACGTAAAAAGATTCTAGCTGTATCATGACTAAAGGTAAACTCTCGTATGGTAGGACCAGGCATCTGCAACTCCATACAAGTTAAGTTGGAGTCTACTTTAAACAAATAGCTATCAGCAATAATTGTACTGTCAGACGTCGTGTCCATAACGATACTAAATGACCATGCATACGTGGTATCAGAAATATGTGGAGATGTATTTGGAGGCATGGGCATCATCCAAGAGTAATCGTTTTTAGTTCCTATATAATTTCCTACAACTGATTCTCTATAATCAGGTGGTGTTACAATCGGATCCGGAATTACTAAAGCTTGCCTCTCTTCTTTCTCACATGCAAAAAAAGTGGCAACTAGTGCAGTCAAAATAAGGATCTTTTTCACGACAGTTGTTTCTATAGAAGTCCTAAAATTACTCAATCTGTTTTAATATTGCAACAGAAATGGAAGATTTTACTTTCAAAGAACACGACGAAGAAGGGCTGCATACACTGGAAGCAATCAGTAATGCAAAAAATTTTAATTTCTGGATGTTTGGCCATGTTTACCCGCATATGAAGGGTAAAATACTCGAGGTCGGCAGCGGAATCGGCAATATCTCTGAGTTTTTTATCCATGAGAAGGCCAACATCACCCTGAGCGATATCCGCGAAAACTACTGCGGGGCGCTGAGCCGGAAATTTGCAACGCAAACGGTTCTGCAGATGGATCTGGTAGACCCCGAGTTCGAAGTAAAGTACGCTGCTATAGCCTCCACCTACGATGGGATCTTTGCGCTCAATGTGGTGGAGCATATCGGGGATCATGAAACAGCCTTGAAGAACATCCGCTTTCTCCTCAAACCTGGCGGCAAGGTGCTGATTCTGGTTCCCGCATGGCCGGTGCTCTACAATAAAATCGATAGCGGACTCTTTCATTTCCGCCGCTATACCAAATCCTCTCTGAATAAAGTGCTGACCGGTGCAGGTTTTATTATCGAAAAAACATGGATGTTCAATGCACTGGGAATTCCGGCCTGGATCACCGGCGGACTCCTCTTCAGAGAGAAGGAGCTGAAAAAAGGGCATATGAATGCCTACGATAAACTGATTCCGCTCGCACGTTTTATTGATGCGATTACTTTTCGTCAGTTGGGATTGTCGGTCATCTCTGTAGGCCGTAAGGATGCCTGACAGTTGTCGGGACGTAAGAACCGATACAGATCAGCAAACAAGAGCACGATCGCCAGTCCGTATAATGCCGCGATGAAACGGCTGTCGAAGATGATTGTGCTGTAGTTTTTCAATGCGAACCATTTGAGTACATCTTCCAGATTCAATACATACCCGACGCAACAAAGTACCGCGGGCCAGCAGCGTTTGCTCAAGAGTGCATAAGCGATAACAAAAATCAGCGCCGGATGTGAATAACGTTCGTGCATCTGTGTGGGGAAGTAGAAAAAGAGCAGCGGAATCAGCGAAAACATCTGCAGCAACGATTGAATGGAAATGGTGGCACAATGTTTCCCGCGAAACCGCTTCCAAGCATTTTTCAGCAAAGGCAGCAAGGTGAAGAATGAGCCCGTGAAGAAGAGGAGAAGTCCCCATTGATTATAGGGGAGTCCCAACAACCATGTTTCGTGATCGCGGACATCATGCGGATCTGCCGGCATCGTCAGGTACCAGAAGTTATAGGCGTTGATGGAGACATTGGGATAGCGGTTGAAGGAGTTCTGTATGACGTCAACGATCATGTGCGCGGTTCCTCCGAGGAGAAAGGGCAGTAAAATGAGCAACTGCAAACCTGCCAGTGCAGCGATGGTTCGTATCGTGTGTACCCATGTCACTTTTTCCTGGCCTGTCGCCAGGTGTAACAACAGGAGTGGAGGCAGGAAAACCGCTGCCTGAAGTTTGAAATTGATAGCCAGTAACAACGACAGCCATCCCCAAAACAAACGCTGTTCCACCATCAGATAGAAGGAGAGAAACACAAAGAAGGTGTAGATATCATCACTTTGCCCCCAGATATAGCCATTGTAAAGCACAAAAGGATTAAGTGCATAAACCAGCGTGAGGGCCAATGCCTTATTCGCAGAAAAATACTTTCGCAACAACAGCAGCAGCACATAACCGCTGAGCAAATGGAACACCAGCGCGAAAATTTTTATATAGTGGATATGCCAGCTGATGGCGTCCAGATCGGACTGGAAAAGGTTAAAGAGCCAGATCAGGTATTGTTGGCCCGGCAGATAATCCGTCATCGACTCATACGCCTTTGGGAGACCATACCGGTAGATATGCCGCGCCCAGGTAGCCCAATACTCCAGGTCGCCGGTGTACCCGCCTTCGGGCAGAAAGATGATCAGAACTACCAATATAACCAATGCCAATGCAGGATATCGGAAGTCCGGTTTCCTGGGGGGAAGAGCAGAGGGATGTGAAAGTTCCATTTGATGCGGTATCCGGAGGAGAACAGACCCGGACAGGGCAAATATATTGGATGAAGTGGTTAAAGGTCAGGTATTACCGGGAAGGGCGGAGAACTAAGTTCCGAGATTGTGAGAAACCGAATAGTCAGGCTGGAAAGTGATGTTTCCTTGCCATCAGTGAAGCAAATGGGGTGACCAATAAAAACCGGATTTGACCGGGTACCACTAAAAACCCCTATTTTTTCCACATTTCGGAAAATTCTCATTTTTGGAACGGTCTTTTTTGAGTTTATTTTATTTGCAATCAATGATTTAACAGCAAATTAAAAATTGTTAATTCTGTTTGCAAATCGAAAAGGAATGTCTAATTTTGCCCTCCCATTTAAAATCTAAATTAAAATCGTGGATACGTTAAGTTACAAAACCGTATCGGCTAATGCCAAGACCGTTACCAAGGAGTGGGTGGTACTGGATGCCAAGGACCAGGTACTGGGCCGTTTCGCATCACAGGCTGCTATGATCCTCCGTGGTAAGCATAAAGCCAGCTACACTCCGCACGTTGATTGCGGCGACAATGTGATCATCATCAATGCCGATAAGATTCGTCTCACCGGTCGTAAGTGGACCGAGCGTGAGTATGTTTCTCACACCGGTTTCCCGGGTGGTCAGCGTTTCATCACGCCTGCTAAGTTGATTCAGCAGAAGCCTACGGCTGTGGTGGAGAAAGCAATTTACGGCATGCTGCCGAAAACCCGCCTCGGTAATGCTATCAAAGGCAACCTGTTCATTTATGCCGGTGCTGAGCATCCACATGCTGCGCAGCAACCGAAAGCGGTAACCCTTAAGTACTAAGAAGGAAACATGGAAATTACACATACCATTGGCCGTCGTAAGACCGCTGTAGCCCGCGTATATGTTCAGCCGGGCAACGGTACTATTACCGTGAACAATAAAGATTACAAGCAGTATTTCCCCACACTGCCCCTGCAGAATCTGATTCAGCAGGCATTCGATCTTTCTAAAACGAAGGATCAGTACGATGTGGCGGTTAACGTTTTCGGTGGTGGCTATAATGGCCAGGCTGAAGCGATCCGCATGGCGTTAGCCCGGGCTCTCTGTAAAATCAATGCTGAATACCGTCCGGCTTTGAAAGCTGGTGGTCTCCTGACCCGCGATCCGCGTATGGTTGAACGTAAGAAGTTCGGTCAGCGCAAAGCCCGTCGTCGCTTCCAGTTCAGTAAACGTTAATCCACATTCTTATCCTTATATAATCAGCGTAATGATCAACGTAACGCAAGAAGAACTTCTCAATGCCGGTGTCCATTTCGGTCACCTCAAGCGCAAGTGGAACCCGAAGATGGCTCCGTACATCTTCATGGAGCGCAATGGCATTCACATTATCGACCTCAACAAAACCCACGCGAAACTCGAGGAAGCAGCTGCTGCAGTAAAGCAGATCGCGAAATCAGGAAAGAAAATCCTGTTCGTGGCTACCAAGAAACAAGCAAAGGAAATCGTGGCTTCCGCAGCGAAATCCGTAAATATGCCATACATCACCGAGCGCTGGCCCGGTGGTATGCTCACCAACTTCGCTACGCAGCGTAAGTCTGTGAAGAAAATGACTTCACTTGATAAAATGCTCACCGATGGTACTGCAGATAACTTCTCTAAAAAAGAGCGTTTGATGATGGGCCGTCAGAAATCGAAGATGGAAAAGCTGATTGGCTCTATTGCTGACCTGAATCGCCTGCCTGCTGCGCTCTTTATCGTAGATACAGTAAAAGAACACATCGCGGTTGACGAAGCGATTAAACTGGGCATCCCAACTCTCGCCATCAACGATACCAATAGCGATCCTTCACTCATCGATTTCCCGATTCCGGCGAACGACGATGCCAGCAAGTCCATCGAACTCATCATGAATGTAATGGTGAAGTCGATCGAAGAAGGTCTCGCAGAGCGTAAAGTAGATAAGGAAGCAGAGCGTGAGCGCGAAGCTGCGAACGAAGAGGAAGCAGAAGACCGCAAAATGGCTGTAGCCGACGAAGAAGGTGGTGAATCTTCCGGCGGTGGTGCTCCGAAAGGCGGAAGCGGCCGTCCCCGCAAAGGCGGTCCTCGCAAATAAAAAAACGAGAAACACGCAGCGGGATGTCCATCAAAGACATCCCGCTCGTTCAATAAGCCGGTAACAATAAAATCCGGTAATCATTTATTAAAACGCAGGCAGCATCGTTGTCTGCCTCATAACGAAATAAAATACCCTCAATAAAATGTCAACTACTGCACCAGTTACAGCTGCCGATGTAAACAAACTGCGCCAGATGACCGGCGCCGGCATGATGGATTGTAAAAAAGCACTCGCTGAGTCGGGTGGAGATTTTGAACAGGCTGTCGACTACCTCCGTAAGAAAGGTCAGAAAGTAGCCGCTAACCGTGCCGATCGCGAAGCGAAAGAAGGTTATATCATCGCAAAAGGAAATGCTGATAACACAGCAGGCTACCTGATCTCTCTGAGCTGTGAGACCGACTTCGTTGCGAAAAACCAGGACTTCGTGAATTTCGCTGAGTCCATCCTCAATACGGCAATGACAAACAATCCCGCCGATGTGGAGGCCCTCAAAGCCCTCTCCCTCGACGGTACTACGATCAACGATAAACTGTTCGACATGATCGGTAAGATCGGTGAGAAAATCGAGCTGAGCGCTTACGAAAAAATCACGGCTCCGAAAGTGATCGTTTATAACCACCCCGGCAACCGTCTGGCTTCCATGGTAGGTCTTTCCTCTGCTGCTGCTTCTGCCGACGCCGGTAAAGACGTTGCAATGCAGATTGCCGCGATGAATCCTGTAGCGATCGATAAAGATGATGTAGATGCAACTGTTGTTGAGCGTGAACTCGAAATCGCGAAAGAACAAATCCGCGCTGAAGGTAAACCGGAAGAAATGGTAGAGAAAATTGCTCAGGGTAAACTGAACAAGTTCTATCAGGAGAATACCCTCCTCAACCAGGCCTTCATTAAGGAAGATAAGAAGTCAGTTAAACAATATCTTGATGGTGTTGAGAAGGGACTGACGGTTACAGTTTTCCGCAGAGTGCAAATCGGCTAAGGTTACAGATTACAGATAACAAAAGGGGCGTTTGCAGGGCAAACGCCCCTTTTGATTTATTAGGCGCTCAATGAATGACCGGTGGCTTCGACTCCGCTCAGCCACCGGTCATCGCAGGCTCCGCTCAGCCACCGGTGTTAAATCAAACACAATACGTATGTGGCTCCGGTGGCTGAGCGGAGCCGAAGCCACCGGAGTCCGATAGCTATCGGACGAAGCCACCGTAAACATCAACACTCCATTCACCAATTAATATGTCCGTATCAGATTCAACCAGTTTCATCCATCAACAGGATGTACAAAACATCATTCGTCAACAGGGTTCACCATTGTATGTGTACAACGGTGATAAGATGGTTGCGCAGTATAAACGGTTAACTTCCGCTTTCACCGGAGTGAAGCTGAAGATCAAGTATGCGATGAAGGCAAACAATAACCTGCATATTCTCCGCTTGCTGAAGCAACAGGGCGCGGGACTCGATTGCGTTTCCATCTTCGAGGTGGAGCTGGGTATGCTGGCCGGATTTTCTCCCGCCGAAATTCTCTTTACACCCAACAGCGTTTCATTCGATGAAATACAACGCGCGGTGGAGCTTGGTGTGCAGATCAACATCGACAATATTTCGCTGCTGGAACAGTTTGGTCATGCCTATGGAAATAAAGTGCCTTGCTGTATCCGCATCAATCCGCATATTGTTGCCGGTGGAACCTCACATATTCAAACCGGACATATCGACTCGAAGTTCGGTATCTCCATTCACCAGCTACGGCATGTTTTGCGGATCATTGCAAAAGAAAAGATCCGTGTGAACGGACTCCATATGCATACCGGCAGCGATATCCTCGACTCCGGTGTTTTCATCCGCGCTGCCGAACTCCTCTTCGATGCCGCTGCACAATTCCCCGACCTCGAATTCCTCGATTTCGGATCCGGTTTCAAGGTAGCTTACAAGGAAGACGATGTCGTCACCGATGTGGAAGAACTCGGTAAAGCCATCACGGAGCGTTTTAAAGCCTTCTGCACAGAGTATGGACGCGAGCTGGAACTTTGGTTCGAGCCGGGTAAATTCCTCGTCAGCGAAAGCGGATACCTGCTCGTTACGGTGAATGTGATTAAGCAAACCACTGCTACTGTATTCGTAGGTGTTGATTCCGGACAAAATCACCTGATCCGTCCGATGTTTTACGACGCCTACCATCACATCGTCAACCTCAACAATCCGCAGGGCACGCCACGTATTTATACAGTTGTAGGTTATATCTGCGAAACCGACACCTTCGCCCTCGACCGCAAGCTCAACGAAGTGCGCGAAGGCGACGTACTCGCTATGCTCAATGCCGGTGCCTACGGCTATACCATGAGCAACAACTACAACTCACGGCCACGCCCAGCCGAAGTATTGATTGCAGATGGTGAAGTAAAGTTGATCCGAAGAAGAGAAAACGTTGAGGATATGTTGGGGACAGTGACACCACTAACATAGGGTTACAGATCCCTGAAGCAGAGCCTGCGGCACGCCTCAGGGTTTAGCCTCCCTGAAGCGTGCCTTGAAGCGGAGTCTGCGACTCGCTTCGAGGCTCTGCTTCAGGGATACAGAATGATTTGGATTATACAGAATCCCGCAGCTGGCAGCGGGACAGATTTGCAGATCCGGATTTTACCGACCTTACAGAATCGCTGATTACAGATTTTATTATTAAGAGATATACGGATTGCAGATAAGCAGATATACAGATATACAGATTATGCTTCGGTCGGTGGGTTGTAATACGGATCGTTGTAATGCATCGATAAAATAAATCCGGCGGACGGCGGAGGCGGTCAGAGTTTACAGATTTACCGAGCGGGATTTTGCCGACGATACAGAATCGCTGATTACAGATTTTATTATTAAGAGACGTACAGATTGCAGATGTGCTGATATACAGATTACGGTTATGGCAATGAGTTGATTTCATTGTTATAATTGGAACGAATTCCTGATCCGAAGATTAGTTTACCCTTCGGAGTTGGAAGTTATTCAATTTACATAATGGTCATATAAAGGGACTCTTTTATGGTCTGATAATTAATATTTAGTTTGGTGGTCTAGTTAGGAGGTGTATTTTGCGACAATCACTGTAACCATGTACCATGTTAAACATTTGTATCCGTATGTAAATGATTAAAAACGGCTATTGGGAACTCAAATACTGAAGTTTGCAGCGAAAACTAAAGCGAGTAGCAATGTCTAATGAATTAATGTTTGAAGATCTGACTTATAAGATCATCGGTGTTTGTTATGTAGTGCAGAATCAATTGGGAGGAGGATTACTGGAAAAAACCTACCAGAAAGCGCTTGTGATTGGATTGAAGTCCGCGGGGTTTATCGTTGACGAAGAAGTAAAAGTTCCGATTCTGTTTAACAACGAGAAAATAGCTACCGGTTATGCAGATCTTTTAGTGAATGGAAAAGTGCTTATGGAGTTGAAAAGAAATGGATCGTTTAATCGGTCCCAAATTCTTCAGCTTGAAAATTACCTGACCGCCTGCAATTGTCCTCTCGGACTCCTAATTAATTTCGGATACGACAGCGTTAAGGTAAAGCGAGTCATCAACCGTTCGTTTTTTAATGCGTTGAAATCCTGAAACAATTAACGGGTTCTTTACGCTAACTCCCCGCTACGTATTGTTGGATCGGTTGACAGTTTACGGTTTGCAGTTTTCAGTTGTGAATTGACAGTTGCAAGTTGATAGCCATTCTACAGATTGGTATATCATTCCGCCTCCGCCTCCGCCGTACGGCGGACCACGGATCTGTAATCCAAAATCTGTTTATCCCTAATCGGTAGATCATAAAATCCTATCATCCTAATCCGTGCATCTGTATAGTCTGTCCGCCTCCGCCGAATGGCGGACGGCGGATCTGTAATCAGTAAATCTGTAACCTCTGTTCCTTCCTAATCACTCCGTACCCCTCAAGCAGAACCATGAATTGAGCCACGGGCTCTGCTTCATGGCACACTTCAGGGATCTGTAATCTGTAACCTATCGTCTGTAATCCACCATCTGTTCATCCTAATCAGTAAATCAAATAATCCTATCATCCTAATCCGTGCATCTGTATGATCCGTTCGCCTCCGCCGAATGGCGGACGGCGGATCTGTAGTCAGTAAATCTGTAACCTCTGTTCCTTCCTAATCACTCCGTACCCCTGAAGCAGAGTCATGAATTGAGCCACGGGCTCTGCTTCTTGGCACGCTTCAGGGGATCTGTAATCTGTAACCACAGCCCCTTTTGGAGGATTTATACTACTTTTGACTCATGAAGTACAACCGTATCCTCCTCAAATTATCAGGCGAAGCCCTGATGGGTGATAAGCAGTTTGGTATTGATAATAAGCGACTTGCGCAGTATGCGGCCGATATTAAGGCGATTGCGGATATGGGTGTGCAGGTGGCGGTGGTGATCGGTGGAGGCAATATCTTCCGCGGACTCCAGGCTGCTGAGGGTGGCATGGATCGTGTTCAGGGCGATTATATGGGGATGCTGGCTACGGTAATTAACTCCATGGCTTTGCAGTCGGCCCTCGAAACGCAGGGTGTATTGACCCGTCTGCAGTCTGCTATTAAGATGGAAGCGATCTGCGAGCCCTTTATCCGCCGTCGTGCGGTGCGTCACCTCGAGAAAGGCCGCGTGGTCATCTTCGGTGCCGGTACCGGAAACCCGTACTTCACGACCGATACTGCGGCTTCTCTTCGTGCTATTGAAATTGAAGCGGATGTGATCCTGAAAGGCACCCGCGTGGACGGCATCTATACCGCTGATCCCGAAAAGGATAAAACAGCTACCAAGTACGATACCCTCACCTTTATGGAAGCCTATGAACGCAACCTGCAGGTGATGGACATGACCGCATTTACGCTCTGCCAAGAGAATAAACTGCCCATCATCGTTTTCGATATGAATAAACCGGGAAATCTCACCCGCGTAGTGAAAGGGGATGAGGTAGGAACACTCGTGACTGTCTGAAATCATCCTTGTGCATTCAACAGAATCAATAATTTTGTAACCGATCTATACGATTAACTATGGAAGTGAAAGCAATTATCGACTATATGCAGGATCATATGCAGAAGGCGATCAATCACCTCGAATCTGAACTGACAAAGATCCGCGCCGGCAAGGCGAGTCCGTCGATGCTGGATGGCGTGATGGTGGATTATTACGGCGCCATGACTCCGCTCAATCAGGTGGCCAGCGTCAATACACCCGAAGCAAGAACTATTATTATCCAGCCTTGGGAGAAGGCGATGATCAAGCCGATCGAGAAGGCCATCATCGACTCTAATCTCGGATTTACTCCGGCCAACGATGGTATCATGATCCGCATTAGCGTTCCACCTCTGTCGGAAGAACGTCGCCGCGACCTGGTGAAACGCGCCAAGGCCGAAGGGGAACATGCCAAAGTCGGTATTCGTAACCTCCGCCGCGATGCGAATGAGAATATCAAGAAAGCACAGAAGGCTGGTCTCCCCGAGGATGCTGCCAAGGAAGCAGAAACAAAAACCCAGAAAATGACCGACGATTTCATTACGAAGGTGGATAAACACCTCGAAGCGAAAGAGAAGGAAATTATGACCGTTTAAAGGTCTCAGATACAGTAAAGAAGGAGCTTAACAGGCTCCTTTTTTCGTTTCCGCCCACGGTGGCCTGATTTCTTCGGCTGCAGGAATCCTGATTCGCCGTTTTCGAGTATCTTTGATGCCCCATGGCATTAGTCGAACAACTTGAAAGTCAGGGTAACTGGCTGTTTCGTTACCGCGGACAACTCCCGCTGATCCTCTTCCTGCTGGTGATCCCGGTAATGATCTATACCGCACCGGTGAATCTTGAACCTTCATCTTCCAATCTATGGACACTCGTGGCCATCGCCATCAGTGTGCTGGGTGCAGTTGTGCGCGCCTACACCATCGGCACCACGCCGCGCGGAACTTCCGGCAGAAATACAAAGAATCAGGTAGCTGAACAGCTGAACACGACTGGCATTTATTCTACGGTACGTCATCCGCTTTATCTCGGCAATTACCTGATGTGGATCGGCATCGTAATCTATACCTTCGATCCGGTGTTTACCATCTCCGTTTCGCTCTTGTACTGGATCTACTACGAACGCATCATGATGGCCGAAGAACGGTTTCTCATTGGTAAGTTCGGCGACAGCTACTACGCCTGGGCCGATAAAACGCCCGCCTTCTTTCCCCGCCTGAGCAGCTTCACCACTCCCTCCGAAACTTTTTCCTTGCGCTCTGTGTTCAGGAGAGAGTACTCCGGCTGGCTCGCGACGGTGGTGGGATTCGCCTATGTGGATTTCCTGAGAGTGTTGCGAACCGATGACTATGCATTTATATCCGCAGGAAACAACTGGTGGGTAAAATGGATGATGATTTTAATCGTCTCTACCGGAGTAACACTCCTGCTGCGCTCGCTGAAGCACTATACATCGTTGTTGAAGGAAGAAGGAAGAAGCTAAGCAGGCGGAACCCGGAGGAGAGAAAGAATCATGTTTCCCGCATTTAAAGATAAACTACTGGTAGCAGGTCCCTGCAGTGCTGAAACGCCGGCACAGGTGATGCATACTGCACAGGGAATTGCTGCCCGTTTTCCACAGGCCTGGTTTCGTGCAGGTGTATGGAAACCACGTACGCGTCCCGGTTCGTTTGAAGGAATCGGAGAGGCCGCCCTCGATTGGCTGAAAGACGTTAAGAGTAAAACCGGATTGCGCATCATTACCGAAGCGGCTAACGCGTATCAGGCAGAAGCCTGTCTCAAAGCCGGAGTGGATGGAGTATGGATCGGCGCCCGTACAACGGTAAATCCGTTTCTGGTGCAGGAGGTGGCCGATGTTTTGCGAGGCAGTCACCTGACCGTGATGGTGAAGAATCCGATTCATCCCGATGCTGATTTGTGGAGAGGGGCCATAGAACGGATACGCGAAGCCGTTAGTACCGAAGTGATCGCTATTCATCGTGGGTTTCATTCGTTTGAAACTACCGAGTTCCGCAATCATCCCCGCTGGCAGGTCGCTTTCGAATTGCGTTCAATGATGCCGGGATTGAAAATGATCTGCGATATCAGTCATATTGCCGGTGCGCGTCCGCTGTTGCAGAGTGTGGCGCAGGAAGCCCTCGACCTGAACTACGACGGATGGATGGTGGAGACGCATGAGAATCCCGAGGTGGCTTTGTCGGATAAAATGCAGCAGATAACGCCTCATCAGCTGGGAGATCTTTTCGAAGCCCTGCAGCCGCGTTTTTCGGTCGCTGATGATCCGCAGAGCCTGCATCAGCTCAATATCTGGCGCAATGAAATTGATCAGCTCGACGATGAACTCCTGCATCTCCTGCAGAAACGCCTGGGTTACTCAGAGAAAATCGGTGAGCTTAAGAAAGAGAAACAAGTTTCCATTTTTCAGCCTGATCGTTGGAAGTATATCCTCGACGAGATGAACCGCAAGGGCTCAGCACTGGGCATCAATCCCGGATTTATCCGCAATCTTTTTATTCAGATCCACGATGAATCGATCCGCATTCAGGGCGAAATCGTGAATAAGGAAGAGAAAAAAGTATTGTAAAGAAACCGGCTGGCGCTAATCATTGTATAACAGCGGATTACTTTTGCCTGTCCAACCCGAAATCACAAGTAGAAAAAGGGGGACACCTCTTTTATCCCTATTTTTGTCACCCCCGAACAAAGACAAACGCTGCAATTAAAAATATCATCGAAACGATCCGTTTAAAGCAGCTCGTTGCGTGTGATGACGAAGTAAACAACCATGTGGAAATTCCTTTCATCTAATATTCTCCGTTACCGGTATTACTATCTCCTCGTGGTGATTGTATTGTCGGCAGTGATGGGCTTTTGGGGATCGAAGATCAAACTCAGCTATGAGTTCGCCAAGGTGCTTCCCGAGAATGACAGTACGCTGATTGCTTACGAGAAATTCAAAAAGCAGTTCGGGGAAGATGGCAGCGTGATGGTGATCGGTTTCCGCGATGAGCAATTTTTTACACCGGATCATATCACCCGTTTCAATCACTACACCGATGGTATTAAAAAGATCGATGGTGTGAAGCAGGTGTTGTCGATCAATACGCTGTATAATATTGTCCGCAATGATTCGCTGCACAAGTTCGAACTGAAGCAACTCGACATGAGCCGGCTTCGGTCGCAGGCGGAGATTGATTCCATGCGCGACCTGATAGCAGACCTGCCTTTCTACAAAGGACTCATCTACCACGAAGACTCCAGCGCCTTCCTGTTAGCGATTACTTTCAACGATAAAGCCCTCAACAGTTCACGACGGATTGAAATCGTAAACGATATCAAGGAACGCAGCGATGTGTTCTCGCAGGAGAGTGGAGTACAGCTGCACTTCTCCGGTATGCCATATATCCGCACGGTGATCATGAAGAAGGTGACTTCGGAGATGACCATCTTCATGATTCTTGCAGTGGTGGTAATGTCGATTGCGCTCTGGCTGTTCTTCCGCACCTTCACCTCGGTGATACTGAGTATTACGGTTGTGCTCATTGGAGTGGTATGGTCGCTGGGACTCATCTTCCTCTTCGACTACCGCATCACGATGCTCACGGGATTATTGCCGGCACTTATCATGGTAATCGGTGTGCCCAACTGCGTATTCCTGATCAATAAATACCATCAGGAATTCTCGCGGCATGGCAACAAGATGAAAGCATTGTCGCGGATGATACAAACCATCGGCGTTACTTTGTTTTTAGCGAATGTAACGACGGCCATCGGATTCGGTGTGTTGTATTTCACCGGCAGCTCGTTGCTGGTGCAGTTCGGCATCGTAGCAGCCATCGCAGTGATGGTGACGTACATGATTACCCTCGTGCTGATTCCCATCGTGCTCAGCTTCATGAAAGAGCCTGATCAGGACGATATGAAGCATCTCCAGGCACGCCGTCTCGGCTTCATGCTCGACAAAATCGACTATCTCGTTCACAACAAGCGCAACGCGATCTATACCATCATTGCCGTACTCGCCGTGGTTTCTTTATTCGGCTTTTCCCGCATCAACATCATTACGTTTATTGTTGATGATCTCCCACGCAAAGATCCGGTATATGCCGATCTGCGCTTCTTCGAAGAGAATTTTAAAGGCGTACTGCCCTTCGAAATTTCCATCGATACCAGACAGAAAAACGGCATAGCAGCCAACAACGCGGCGGTGTTGTACAAGATGCAGCGCTTGCAACGCATGCTGTCAGAGTATCCGCAGTTCTCGCGGGCGATATCGGTGGTGGACATGGTGAAGTTCTCCAATCAGGCCTTGCACGACGGAGAACGCAAGCAGTACATCCTGCCGGGCTACGCCGGACTCCAGGAGCTCACCGGTTACATGGACTCCGCGCAGAACCAGAAAGGCATGCTGAAAGGATTTACCGACAGTACGCTGCAGATGTTCCGCATGAGTGCGCAGGTAGCAGATGTAGGTTCCAAAGAACTGAAGCGTATCACCGACGAAATTCATCCCCGTATCGATTCCATCTTCCCGAAAGATCAATACGACGTACAGCTCACCGGACACAGTTACACGTTCATGAAGAGCAATGACTATTTGCTGTACAATCTCTTCGAAAGTCTGATCATTGAAATTGTTCTGATCACCATTGTCGGCTTCGCGCTCTTCCGATCCATCCGCATCATTCTGCTCTCGAAGATTCCGGTGCTGGTGCCCCTCATCATCACCGCCGGAGTAATGGGATTTCTGTCGATTACGTTCCGGCCATCCACCATCCTCATCTTCAGCGTCGCCTTCGGTATCTCCAGCGACGGTACCATCTACTACCTCACGCGCTATCGTCAGGCATTGCGCCACATGAACCTCAGCGTCAGCGAAGCCATCTCCGTCACCATCCGCGACACCGGCATCAGCATGGTGTACACCACCATCATTCTGTTTGTAGGCTTTGCCATCTTCACCGTTTCCGGTTTCGGAGGTACGGTAGCGTTAGGAACGCTACTCAGTATCACCCTGCTGGTTTCCATGATCACCAACCTCATTTTATTGCCATCGATTCTCCTTTCCATCAACTCCCGCCAGCTCCGCAAGGAAATGGAAGAGCATGCGCTGATCGATATCGATGAGGACGAGGTGGAGGAGTAAGAGGAAACCATACAGTTCATGCACATGAGCAAAAAATGGGATCAAATGACAAAGGAAGAAAGGGAAGCATTCCTGAGGGAAAACCCCTGGATGGTGAAAATATTCAAATTTATCATTTATGCCGCAGCCTTGGCAATTCTAATGGTGATAGCAGGGGTTTGGTTAAGTTAAATGATATTATTTAATTGGATATTTTACTGTAAGGAATGTGTAAATGGCAAGATGATAGGTGTAATGTTGATGTTAAGCTCGGATTTAAGCCTGAATATTCATGTGATTTGCTCTCAGAATGTATCTTTGAATTCGTGATAAACAACTTTGTGCTGCAGCTCCGCACCCGCGAGTGTGTTGTGAATAGCTCTCAGAATGTATCTTTGAATTCGTGATAAACAACGATTACCGGTCCCGGCACTAAACGCATCATGTTGTGAATAGCTCTCAGAATGTATCTTTGAATTCGTGATAAACAACGGGTTGCCTCCGAACTCAAGAGTTGATACAGTTGTGAATAGCTCTCAGAATGTATCTTTGAATTCGTGATAAACAACTGCTGCTGCATATTAATCAAATCGAAAACTGTTGTGAATAGCTCTCAGAATGTATCTTTGAATTCGTGATAAACAACAGATGGAAGCTGAATTAGCTAAAGTAGATGGTTGTGAATAGCTCTCAGAATGTATCTTTGAATTCGTGATAAACAACCTGATTATCGAAGACATTGTGTCAACTGGAGTTGTGAATAGCTCTCAGAATGTATCTTTGAATTCGTGATAAACAACTGGGTTAAAATTGGAGGGACGAGGATATTTGTTGTGAATAGCTCTCAGAATGTATCTTTGAATTCGTGATAAACAACTACACCAAACAAATTGACAACTATTTTCAGGTTGTGAATAGCTCTCAGAATGTATCTTTGAATTCGTGATAAACAACAGCCCTGGTTAAATCAACACACGAGGATATGTTGTGAATAGCTCTCAGAATGTATCTTTGAATTCGTGATAAACAACAATGATCCATCGTAACCACCACATCAGCTTGTTGTGAATAGCTCTCAGAATGTATCTTTGAATTCGTGATAAACAACGGGGAGGAGTTGCATGGCGATTGAGTTGAGGTTGTGAATAGCTCTCAGAATGTATCTTTGAATTCGTGATAAACAACACAACCGAATAAGTATTGGTTAAAGCGGTGGTTGTGAATAGCTCTCAGAATGTATCTTTGAATTCGTGATAAACAACAAAGGTCAGCAGGAATCGGCCAAGCAGACTGTTGTGAATAGCTCTCAGAATGTATCTTTGAATTCGTGATAAACAACAGCCCTGGTTAAATCAACACACGAGGATATGTTGTGAATAGCTCTCAGAATGTATCTTTGAATTCGTGATAAACAACAAGCGAACCAAACAGGTCGTATGTCAATCTGTTGTGAATAGCTCTCAGAATGTATCTTTGAATTCGTGATAAACAACCTCCTCAAGAGGCCGAAGCCTGGAAGGAGCGTTGTGAATAGCTCTCAGAATGTATCTTTGAATTCGTGATAAACAACTGGACGACAGGACACCACAGGATCTTAAGAGTTGTGAATAGCTCTCAGAATGTATCTTTGAATTCGTGATAAACAACAAACCAATACAATGTAACAGTGCGAGTATGTTGTGAATAGCTCTCAGAATGTATCTTTGAATTCGTGATAAACAACTTGTTAATCGATCGAACTAAACGGCCATTCGTTGTGAATAGCTCTCAGAATGTATCTTTGAATTCGTGATAAACAACTAAAAAAACACCCGGCATTCATCAAGCGCGTTGTGAATAGCTCTCAGAATGTATCTTTGAATTCGTGATAAACAACTTTTGCGCAACAGCCTTTGCACAATTATCAGTTGTGAATAGCTCTCAGAATGTATCTTTGAATTCGTGATAAACAACGAGGATGCTGAGCGTGCCCGCCTTGAAGCAGTTGTGAATAGCTCTCAGAATGTATCTTTGAATTCGTGATAAACAACCCACTGATACAGGGTCTCCCTGCTGACTTGTTGTGAATAGCTCTCAGAATGTATCTTTGAATTCGTGATAAACAACTAATAAACTGAAAAGCCACCGCTAACGGGGGTTGTGAATAGCTCTCAGAATGTATCTTTGAATTCGTGATAAACAACAAGCAAACTCGTAATCCAATCGTATGAAGAGTTGTGAATAGCTCTCAGAATGTATCTTTGAATTCGTGATAAACAACCATGGCAGACATCAGGACAAACCAAGTACAGTTGTGAATAGCTCTCAGAATGTATCTTTGAATTCGTGATAAACAACTCACAAAAAAAAACAATCAATCAAGATGAGGTTGTGAATAGCTCTCAGAATGTATCTTTGAATTCGTGATAAACAACTGCAAAGCAGGTCACCACCATCGAAACTTTGTTGTGAATAGCTCTCAGAATGTATCTTTGAATTCGTGATAAACAACGCCAGGACACCAAAGAGGGTTACCGGTTCGGTTGTGAATAGCTCTCAGAATGTATCTTTGAATTCGTGATAAACAACTCCATAAAAGAGAAGGTGTAAACTACTGTGGTTGTGAATAGCTCTTCCCGTTGAGAGACGGGATATCTTTGAATTCGTGATAAACAACTTGTACCGTCCTCAAAGTTAACAAGGTACTGTTGTGAATAGCTCTCAGAATGTATCTTTGAATTCGTGATAAACAACAAAAGGCGAAGAAGGAAGAGCGCTCTACCCTGTTGTGAATAGCTCTCAGAATGTATCTTTGAATTCGTGATAAACAACGAAAAATTAGAAAGGAAGATCCCGGAAGTAGTTGTGAATAGCTCTCAGAATGTATCTTTGAATTCGTGATAAACAACTCCACGGCCGGAGGTTATTATAAAGCAGGTGTTGTGAATAGCTCTCAGAATGTATCTTTGAATTCGTGATAAACAACTAAACCTTGCACATGATTGGGACGGTACTGGTTGTGAATAGCTCTCAGAATGTATCTTTGAATTCGTGATAAACAACTTAACATAGTGGCGTTGGAAATACCTAAGTGTTGTGAATAGCTCTCAGAATGTATCTTTGAATTCGTGATAAACAACGTAGATGGTATTGGGAAACAGAAGAAGTTAGTTGTGAATAGCTCTCAGAATGTATCTTTGAATTCGTGATAAACAACCTTGGAAGGATACAGGCTCAGGGGTGCTGTGTTGTGAATAGCTCTCAGAATGTATCTTTGAATTCGTGATAAACAACCAAGTTGGCCTGATCGTAACGGATTGGGTAGTTGTGAATAGCTCTCAGAATGTATCTTTGAATTCGTGATAAACAACGCGGAATGGATTCACCACAGATATGACCTTGTTGTGAATAGCTCTCAGAATGTATCTTTGAATTCGTGATAAACAACCTCCGGCAACGCCTGATAACCCTATTAGCCGTTGTGAATAGCTCTCAGAATGTATCTTTGAATTCGTGATAAACAACGAACAGCATAGCGAGTTCTAAGGCGTAGAGGTTGTGAATAGCTCTCAGAATGTATCTTTGAATTCGTGATAAACAACTGTGACGGGGTGCTGTGGCTTACCCCGTTTGTTGTGAATAGCTCTCAGAATGTATCTTTGAATTCGTGATAAACAACGTCAGTCATTAAGAAAGCGATCGAAAAGGGGTTGTGAATAGCTCTCAGAATGTATCTTTGAATTCGTGATAAACAACACCTTAGTGAGCCAATTCAACAGGAGATCGGTTGTGAATAGCTCTCAGAATGTATCTTTGAATTCGTGATAAACAACGTTGAGTATAAGGAGAACAAGCTACAGATCGTTGTGAATAGCTCTCAGAATGTATCTTTGAATTCGTGATAAACAACATTGTCCGCGATAACATACAACTGGATGTCGTTGTGAATAGCTCTCAGAATGTATCTTTGAATTCGTGATAAACAACCGTAAGGGTAATCGGGCACCGCACCTTTGGGTTGTGAATAGCTCTCAGAATGTATCTTTGAATTCGTGATAAACAACCTTCTCATTCCAGTAGTTCCATCTTGAACCGTTGTGAATAGCTCTCAGAATGTATCTTTGAATTCGTGATAAACAACTTTAGGAATAACATATTCTGCTAATCCGCTGTTGTGAATAGCTCTCAGAATGTATCTTTGAATTCGTGATAAACAACTTAATTTCATTGAACATCTTCTGCACGGCAGTTGTGAATAGCTCTCAGAATGTATCTTTGAATTCGTGATAAACAACAATCACATTCACAGGAATAACAACAGACCCGTTGTGAATAGCTCTCAGAATGTATCTTTGAATTCGTGATAAACAACATCGACCTGTTGCAGAAGCGGGGACTGACAGTTGTGAATAGCTCTCAGAATGTATCTTTGAATTCGTGATAAACAACCGATGATGTTCTTGATTTTATGAAAGATTGGTTGTGAATAGCTCTCAGAATGTATCTTTGAATTCGTGATAAACAACGGTGGTCTAACGCTCAGTGGTGTAGCGACAGTTGTGAATAGCTCTCAGAATGTATCTTTGAATTCGTGATAAACAACGAAACGATCGATGTCAAACTGATATGGTCGGTTGTGAATAGCTCTCAGAATGTATCTTTGAATTCGTGATAAACAACATATTCCATACAAAGCCGACGGCCCCAACTGTTGTGAATAGCTCTCAGAATGTATCTTTGAATTCGTGATAAACAACCCATCAACGAGTTGCCCGAGTCCGAGTTGAGTTGTGAATAGCTCTCAGAATGTATCTTTGAATTCGTGATAAACAACTACATGACGTAAACTTGCAGAACAAAATTAGTTGTGAATAGCTCTCAGAATGTATCTTTGAATTCGTGATAAACAACCGGGGCTCGCCACAGTGTACGATTCAAGTGTTGTGAATAGCTCTCAGAATGTATCTTTGAATTCGTGATAAACAACAAAAGGGCTGTATGCCTTACTTCCATGTCAGTTGTGAATAGCTCTCAGAATGTATCTTTGAATTCGTGATAAACAACGACTCGTCGATAAAGCAAACTGTGCCGATGGTTGTGAATAGCTCTCAGAATGTATCTTTGAATTCGTGATAAACAACCGCAATGGAAAGATAAACAAGAAGAAGTTAGTTGTGAATAGCTCTCAGAATGTATCTTTGAATTCGTGATAAACAACCTAAATCATCAAAATATGATTCATAAAATTGTTGTGAATAGCTCTCAGAATGTATCTTTGAATTCGTGATAAACAACATTTTAGACATTGAGGTTTGTGTTTTTGCAGTTGTGAATAGCTCTCAGAATGTATCTTTGAATTCGTGATAAACAACAAAAGAAGGTATACGCATTAACGAAACTCTGTTGTGAATAGCTCTCAGAATGTATCTTTGAATTCGTGATAAACAACCATGGTCACAAAACGGCTACCAAACAAACGGTTGTGAATAGCTCTCAGAATGTATCTTTGAATTCGTGATAAACAACGGCATAACCCTGCATGATCTCCCGCTGTTTGTTGTGAATAGCTCTCAGAATGTATCTTTGAATTCGTGATAAACAACTTGGGGTTGACGACAGTAGCAACCGAAGGGTTGTGAATAGCTCTCAGAATGTATCTTTGAATTCGTGATAAACAACTCATGGGACATGAAGAATATCACCTTGCAGGTTGTGAATAGCTCTCAGAATGTATCTTTGAATTCGTGATAAACAACACCAGACTACAGGGGGTCGTTCCTGAATCAGTTGTGAATAGCTCTCAGAATGTATCTTTGAATTCGTGATAAACAACCCCCGTAAAAAGTTTGCAGCATATAGCGTAGTTGTGAATAGCTCTCAGAATGTATCTTTGAATTCGTGATAAACAACGTATCGGGTAAGGTGTGTTTACTTCGCACGTTGTGAATAGCTCTCAGAATGTATCTTTGAATTCGTGATAAACAACTACAGCCCCGACACCATCAAAGACCTATTAGTTGTGAATAGCTCTCAGAATGTATCTTTGAATTCGTGATAAACAACTAGAATCACCGGCAGTAGCAAGATAATTATGTTGTGAATAGCTCTCAGAATGTATCTTTGAATTCGTGATAAACAACCGGCCATTTGACCACCGGCACGAAGCAGTGGTTGTGAATAGCTCTCAGAATGTATCTTTGAATTCGTGATAAACAACAAAAGCAGGACAGCCATTCACTCTCCCAGAGTTGTGAATAGCTCTCAGAATGTATCTTTGAATTCGTGATAAACAACAGGTAGGCCTTAAAGGTCATCTGGCCAATCACTTACAGCTAAATTACAACCCGAAAATTAAGGTCTTATCACTTAGAAAATCCGGCTCAGCCCGGATTTTTTATTTCTAGAATAATTCTAATTGTTGGGGTACATCCGGCGTGGCTTGCGCTTTTTTGCCATAAAAGATCTCCATTTGCCCGAATTGTTTATCCGTAATCTGCAAAATCCCAACTTTTCCCATCGGCGGTAGGTTTTTCTTGACCCGCTTTTTATGAACATCGGCGTTTTCGGCACTGGCACTGTGCCGTACATAGAGACTGAACTGGAACATGTTAAACCCATCATTCAGCAGTTCCTTCCGGAATTTAGCCGCTATTTTTCGTTCTTTCCTGGTTTCTGTCGGCAAATCGTACATGACAATGGTCCACATGACACGGTAAGCATTGAGTCGTTCGGTTTTGAGGGTCATATCATTTCCGGATAGAGCAGTTTGCGTTGTTCTCCGTTAAAACACTTCACGAGGCTGACCGCCGTCCGCTGGGTGGCATTCATAAGCGGACTCTTTTCTCCGTCGATGGTAACATCCATGGCCGGAATTTTCAGGAGCTCCGTTTTGATCTCTTTCGGTAATTCGGGGGTCAGACCGTGATATTCTACAATTTCGTGTACTACCACATCCACATAGGGTCGGTATGGTTCCATCAGATCGTCGGCCAGACAATAAGCATTGTAGCGGTTGGCATGGTGAATACCAAGGGTAGGTAATAATCCGGCTCCGACGATGCTTCTGGCCATGGTCGCCCGCAAAATGGCATAACCATAATTCAGGTAATTATTGGGCGGAATTCCTTCCCGGAATCGACGGAATTCCGGAATAAAGTAGAATAGTTTCTGCCAATAGAACAATGCAGCGGTAGCTTCCGCATTATCCGCATCTCCGCTTTTTACGTTTTTATACAAAGGATGCAAATAATCCGCAGCGACTCCTTTTCCCTTCAGCACTGCGTATTGGTTTTTTATCTTTTGAGCGACCGTTTGGGCCCAGAGTTGCTTTTTCAAGGGTTCAGTTGCGTCCAATTGTGCTCTGAACCTTTCGTTTTGAATTGTGTTTCCACTCAAAGGCATCAATAAGCCGGTAGGGTGGTGGGTACCGTCGCAGGTAAGAACCACCGTATTGTTGGATAAAAGCGCATCTAATAATCCCTGGGTAATGGTTACCTGTTTATTATCGAGAATAACAATCCCAATATCTTCTACCGGAATAGAAGCAGTTGCATTTTTCTTGAATTCAGTTGGTAACGTATCGTTTTTCTCCACTTCCGGCAAGCGGACTAATAACTGGCCATTGCTCAAACTCAGGTAAGCAGGATTGCCGAAATAGAGGGTGCGTTTGATCATATTATTGTTTGAAACGTTGTCTTCATTCCTTTTTGTACTTATGAATTCGTTGTAACTCCTCGATATCGCCTTTGTCTTTTGCTCTTCCGGTTATCATTTTGTTAATAATAAGGTGGTTGTAATGAATTATTGGTACTTGCATGTCTTCTACGGGAAGATGGTTAACTTGCTGTATAGCATCTTCGAAATCAACCCCGTTGATATGTGTAACAAAGTCTATCCGTTTTGGCTTGGTCCCGATGTGAAATGCATGTTTTCCATTTAATCCCTGTTTCCGCAACAACTCTAAGTCCTCCGTTGAAATTCCGAATTCACCGAAAGCTGATAAGAGACGTTCTAAGTTTGTATTTCCCGGCTCGAGCCAAATGTCCATATCACCGGTAGTGCGACCATAACCGTAATAAATCACAGCATAGCCACCAATCAACATAAAACGTACCTGATGACGGAGTAGAATTGACAATAACTTCTGGTGTTCTTCAAAAAATATATTCATAGTCTTAATTGAATTTAATCCGCATGTCGAGCGGGGTTCTGATTTCGTCTGCATAAATCTTTCCGATAAGCAATACGGCATTCCGGATATGTTCCACGGGAGACAGCATTGCCATCTCCCGGGCATCGGCTTCATTCATGGCTTCGTGGGATGAAAAACCTTGTATTGCCAAATTGGGAGTTGGAGGGTCTTCTGCAACATTGCCTCTTTCTGAGAAAATATTTGCGGGATATGGTTTGATTGTTGTAGTTATGGTATCTGGGCCACTGATTTTTCCAAGTCGGTCTATGTTCAATTTAATACACTGTTGCTTTATTGACATCCCATATATATTCTGATAAGCATTTTGAGACCCGAACTCTTTTCCTTTTACAATTGTATCGGCAACAGTATGGTTGATAAAATATATTACGTTCCCGCTAAATTGGGTTACAATATGAATGTTCCTGCTTCTTGCTTCTTTATCATTCCAGAATGGTTCAAACAAGGCGCTTTGAGGGTCTATTATTACTTCTTCTCCCTCGGAAGGCATGTAAACAGGGTCGCCTTGTTTCAAAGTAAACAACAACCTTGCCTTATTCTTTTCTTCAAAGTGATTTTTGAAAACTTGCTCCTTATCAAAGGTTTTTTTGTCGGATGATTTGTTAAATTCTCCTTTTAAAAGGTTTGCTGCATCGTAAAAAGTGATAAGGTCAAAAACACGGTGACCGTCTTTTTCCATAATAGCAAAAAGATAGTTTCCTCCTGTATTTACATATAACTTATTATTATACGCCTTTTTCCGATCAAGTCGTTGCAATGTTATATTACTTTCATCTGTTTCGTCCGTTTCAGTATTTAGAAGTTTAAGAGATTTGATGGGCATATTTTCCTCTTTATTCAATTCTGTAATTCCATCTTTAGAAAAAGCTTTCAATTTATCTCCATTGTATATTTCAAGATGATGTTTAATTTTTTGTTTCAATTCATTGTCAATAATAAGTTCAATGAGGGCATATGTGTCTGATTTCTTTTGTCCAAGCTTAGACACGGGTATTTTTTTATCTTGATTTTTTTGATAAAGACGAACATTGTAGACGGGAACTTTTCTGACTGAATTAAATTCCATAATTCCTTCGACAGAAAAAGCATCTCTCTTATTCTTCTTGTATTTGTCTGTAAAATGACTTCTTATTTCCGATTTCAATTTTTCATCCGTAATCTTTTCAATATTCTTCTCTGTTGCAAAATTTTCCTTAGCAAAATCACTTAAAGGATAGCGTTTTGCTTCTTTTAAATTTGTCAATCCAAAAGGCATAGGTTCATGTAGCTGCCCCCGGATCTTAATTTGCATTTTACCGCTCCGATCAGGTTGAATTATAAGCTTATCTTTTGGTTTTTGAGAAACAATAATATTTTTAATCTCTCTTTCACCGTCCTCGGGAAAACCGACCCAGGGCATTTCAATTGCTTTGAATTTCTCAATCTGTTTAAAAATCATTTCCCTTTTTGATTCCTCAAAATTGAGTATTTCGTCCAACAAATCAGATGGAGAACCTTCAAACTCAGGTAAGATTTCTTTTCGGTGCTCATCCAGCCATGTCTGTAGTTCTTTATTTAAGTCATTCAGCCGTTTTACATGAGCAGGTTCCGTACAGGCAATCACTAAGGCATCAATGGCATGATGTCTATGGTCAATTCGTTTGCTCCAGCCTTTTATTACCAGCTTGTTATTTTTCTTTTGGAAATAACTTTGATTAAAGGACGCTGCAAATTGTTCAGCATTTAGTTTAATATTTGTAAATGGAATGCCTTTCTCCTCATACTCCTTCTGTTTCTTTTCAAATGCCGGTAAATATTTTTCATATTCATATTCAGTAACCAATGGCTGTACGGTTTCGTACCGGCTTTTTAATAAAGATTTAAACTTGTCTGTAAGCCCCCACTGATTCCGTAAGTAATCTGTAACTCCTCCGGTTGTCGTTTTAACATTATCATTGCCCACAATTCTATTCAGCTCTTCTTTTACTCTTACTGATATATATTGTGTCTCTTTCATTTGTCTTGCGATCGGATCTTCAGGTACTTTTGTCGCCAGTAAGTTCTTTCGTTTCGCCGGTGAGTTTTTGAAATAGTTGTTTATATGATTAATGAAGTTCTCCTTTGATAGAACAGATGGAATAAATGACCCTACATCAAAATATTCCATAGCGGTACGATTGCCTTTTTCCTTGTTTACTGATTTTTCACAAATGATTTTGTTTGCAAAGGAGTCATCAAAATATCTCGACTGAGGAATAATATGATCAACGTCATATCTTTCCCGGTCAAACAATTCTGACAGTGGAATGGGTTGCCCGGTATATGGAGAGACATGACCTTGTTCCCGCCATAATTTAAGCTTTTCAATTTCTGATTTTGACGGATCTTTATATTGTTTAATAAATTCTTCAGCAAGGTTTTCCTGCGATAACCAGAGTTTATACTTTTCAATATTGGTAAGCGTAAGTTCCTGTTTAAGTTCAATCAATAGGTTTTTGATTTCTTCATTGGCTTTTTGATTCTCGTTATTTGTCTTGTATATTTTTGCTCTTCTTTCGGCATTGTTCTTTAATTCCCTTGCGAGCTCCAGTCTTATTTCATCGGGTTTACCATACTCTCTCCAGATATCTTTAACTACCATTAAGGCTTCGCTAATCAGTTGTTCCACAAGTGGATTCCTTAACTCGCCAGGTGCTAAACGCTTAATTTCTTGATAGCAGTTAATTCTTTCATTTTCGCCATATTCTTTCGCAGTATGTCTGCTATACACTAAAATAGTAGCATAAGCGTTCATGATTCCGCCTTCAGCCAGCACATCTACATTATCAATTAAGTATTCTTGCGCAGCTTTTTCAAAAGGGTCCGATACAGTTTCATTGTATAGGCGGACTATTTTCTCCTTCAAAGAACCTGAAAGTTCGTGATTAAAGTGTTTTCCGCATCTTACAAGAGGCAATATATTCTCAATAGCTTTCAAACTCAGAGAGGCATAACTTCGACTGAATTTTATCTTACTTATTTGCACAGCGGTTTGCTCAGACTTTTGATTGTCATTTAATTGTTTTTTTACAATTGCTAAGATTTTTGAAGTTCTTTCGCTTTCAATGTCATACTCATTTCCTTTTGAATTAAAAAGTACATCCCATAATTCAATTTGCTTGTCTCTGTCGAATAATCCTAGTTGTTCCCAAAGCTGTTCGCCCAAAGCTTTTTTAAGGATGATTTTTGTTTCATTCCCTTTCAACTTTGCTTTGGGATTCATGCCGTTAAGAAAATCAATTCCATCGCGTAAACCATATTCTTTCTTCAGCTTGTTGAACACAATCCCAAATGCAATTTCTTTTTTGTCTTGTAATTCATCGAAAAGCCATTCTTTGAGTGTAAATGGAATTGGCCTATCAATGTACTTATATTTGATTTCCCCCTTCCGGTTAGTGCCATTATCTGTTTTGGTATTAATGGTTAATTTGTTGATTTGTTCCCAAATTTTAAACTCCTGGAAAACCGGATGACTTTTGGCAACCGCTTTTTCTCCCTTTTCAAATCGGCAATCAGAAATAAGATGGCTCTGATCTTTTAAATCTCTTTGATAATAAATAATCTGATTTCTGATAATATGATATAACCCTTTTTCAACTCCTATTTTCCTGTAATTTTCTTGGGTTTCTTTTATTCCGGGGAAAATGAATTGAAGAATTTCCAAAAGTTTATCATGGGAAAGGTTATGTAATACTTCATGATGCTTGCATTGTTCTTTCCAGATTGCGTCAAATTCTGATTGATAGCGGGAACGGAGAATAACATTGTTCCTGATTTTAGTCCATTTATTTTCTTTCAGTATTGAAAGAAAATACTCTGATAGATAGACTTCTCTGCCATTCTCTTTGGAAAACCTGGTTAATTCCTTTTCAAGATTTTCCATGTTTTTCCGCCAGTTCGTTTTGTTGGGTAATTTGAAGATTATTGTTTCTCCATTTTTCTTAGAATTAGTTATCTGGACAAGCAACTCTAATGACTCTCCTACTTTCAGGATTTCTAAAAAGGTATCACCTTCTAAAATACCGTCCTCCGTTGCAACAGATAGTATACGCTTATTAAGCTCCTTTCCTTTAAAAGTTACCTTAATTGGTTCAGAAACCGAAAGTACTTTACAGAATAATACAGAGCTTCCTTTTTTCTTTTCTGTTTCTTCTTCAATATCTTCTTCATCCTCAGGTTCATTCCCTCCGCCGGAGTAACCTCGTAATTGGTTAAATAGGTAGATAATCTTTCCAAGTTCTTTCAGGGAAACGGATTGTTTTAATGCTTTTGCTCTCAGTTCCAACAATTCAATCGCAGAATATTGTTTTTGACCTTTTGGTATCGGAAGAATTGAAACCCTGTCGAGTTTTAACGGATTAGAAAAAGTTTCTGACAGTTTTATTTGTTCAGGAAGCATATTCAATTGTTGCAGAACATAGATGAGTTTATTTCTCCTTTGTTTATAACGTTTGTTAAGTCTTCGCGTTCCTCGGGCAATTCGTCTGTCTGCATTTTTTGTTTGTGCCTGCCCTTGTTCAAATTTGCTTAATTCCTGCCCCATCGGTATAATCCTGCTCCCCATACCGAGGATTTCCCCTTTTTTGTTTTCAAAATCTTGTTTAATCAGTGCCCATCCAATGGAATTGGTGCCTAAATCGAGTCCGAGAATAGTTTTTGGTTTCATTTATTGGGAATTTTATTTTTTTGTTTATCTTTGATCCACATTCTAAGAGCTATTCACAATAAGGATTATTCCGTTGTGAAAACATCTAAGGCGGAGAGCAATCTTCGCCTTTCTCTTTTTATGGACCGGATGAAATAATTGTTGTAACTGAATGGAGAAGCGAAGCTTATTTTATTGGGGTTAAAAAAATCATCACAACACGCTATATAGAGTGCTTTAATTTCGGAGATATGCCACCTATAAAAGTGCATAAAGTCGGCGTAAGGTTCTAAACTTTTGGAATGAAAATAATTTTCCTTACGAATATACTAAATGTTTTAAAAGACTCTTTAATCTGAGGAATTGCAGCCCCCAATCATGTTATAAAAAAACGGACAAATTGGAAGTAGTATTCCGATTTGTCCGTTTTTACTTCATCAAATTGCTGAATATCAATGGCGTGATTAATTTTTATGCAATTTGTTAAATTCTGCAGAGTGAAAACGATATTATTTATCCATTTTCCCTCTAAATATTACGCAAACCTCTTCGCTACTTCGTTCCAGTTGACCACGTTCCACCAGGCGGCGAGGTAATCGGGACGACGGTTCTGGTAGTTGAGGTAGTAAGCGTGTTCCCACACATCGCAGCCCAGAATCGGAGTGCCCTTTACTTCGGCGATGTCCATCAGCGGATTGTCCTGATTGGGAGTAGAGCAGATTTCCAGTTTGCCGGCGGCATTTTTGATGAGCCATGCCCAGCCGGAGCCAAAGCGTCCTACGCCTGCTGCGTTGAATTTGGTTTTGAATTCATCGAAGGAGCCGAAGGTGGCGTTGATCGCATCACCAAGAGCTCCGGAAGGAGCGCCACCGCCATTCGGACCCATGATGCTCCAGAAGAAGGTGTGGTTCCAGTGTCCGCCACCGTTGTTGCGTACCGGCATCGCGAATTTGGAGATGTTGCGGCAGATGTCTTCGATGCTCATGTTCTCTGCATCGGTTCCGGCGATGGCGTTATTCAGATTGGTAACGTACGCCTGATGGTGCTTGCCATGGTGGATTTCCATGGTTTTAGCGTCGATATGCGGTTCCAGCGCGTCGAACGCGTAGGGGAGAGGGGCAAGTGTGAAAGCCATTGTATGTTGTTTTTTAGATGAGACAACAAAAATACGAAGAAACGGTTTATCGGATGATCAAAACCCAATCGCCATTGCCAATTGCCCATTGCCCATACCCAGCCCGGGGCTTTAGTCCCGGGTTGGGTATGCGAAACGGATACTCCCACGTGCATAAATCATGCGAAACGTTCACCACACTGACATTGAAATCGTTTGTTAAACGTTTGTATCCGTATGTAAATGTTTATACGCCCTCTGCCCGCAAAAAATTTCCGTGATTTGCACCCTATTTAAAAATAACCTATATTTCAACAATCAAACCAACAACCTATGAAGAAATTATTATTCATGTTATCGGCAGCAGGTGTGCTGTTGCTGGGGGCCTGCTCTAAACAGGAGGATGCAGGAAATAGTCAGAATGATCCTGTTTTGAAGGAAAAAGCGACTCTTGTGCAGGTGCCTGCCGGAGCCGTGTATGATAAAACCAAACTCGATCATATCATGATTAGTACCCTGGAGGCGCATAATGACTTCCAGTGGACCATGGTGGATCTGAAAACGGTTTGGAGTGCACTCGAACACAGTGATCATACTTTGTCGATCGGGTATAAACCGGCTTCCGAAGGCGATATCAGCAGTAAGATTCATAAGATCAACGTGAAGTCCGGTGCTTATAAAACAGTACACGATGCCCTGATCAGCCTGATCGTATCAGAGCTGAATAAAACAGCTGCTCAACCGGTGAACTGGAAGGATATCCTCGTGGAGGATGATCCGGTGTTGCCGATTCTAACGGTACGCCTTACCGATAAAAACACGCTGACGCGCCTCGCCAATCTGGAGAACGTGCGTTATCTTGAACCGATGGATTACTGGCCCAATGATCCGAACCGCTCTTCGTCCGGCTGCGGTGGCAGTTCAACAGCGCTGGTAAGTGCGGATTATACGACTATCACACCAGGTGCCATCATTCCCTGGAACTTCAATAACGCAAATGTACCAGCCGCCTGGAATGTGGCACAGGGACAAGGTATCACCGTTGGTGTAATCGACGCCGGGATCAGTTCTTCTCAACCCTTACTGGGATCACAATTTAACAACGGTGATTCCAACGTGGGTCGTACCGTTTCTACTGGATATACGCTCGGCTCGAGTGCCTATACCACCTGCACGCATGGTACGTCCATGAGCGGACAAGCCGTTGGTGCTCGAAACAACCTCGGTGCTCCTGTTGGTGTAGCGTATAAAAGCAGTCTGCATTTCATTCGTGCTGCCGATGATGTGGTACTGGATGCTTCGTCAGAAAAAACGGCTACCAAGAATGCGTTCATTCAGATGGGTAACCGCAGCGACGTGCGGATCATCTCGCTCAGTATGGGTAATCCTTTTGCCAGTTCTGTACTGAAGGATGGTGCTGATTATGCTTACAACCTTGGTAAAATCATTTTCGCAGCTGCCGGCACTTCGTTTAGCTGGACCAGCTGGTGGGGCGTAGTTTATCCTGCTGCGTATAGTTCCTGTATCGCTGTTACCGGTGTGAAGGAAAACAACAGCACCTGTTCAGATTGCCACGATGGCAGTAAAGTGTTATACACGATCTGCATGGAACGTAATGCCAGCAGCAGCCGGAATTCCATCTCTCTTGCGCCCAGCGGCAACGTAGGTACATACATTGGTGGCAGTTCCTGCGCAACGGCTACCGCAGCCGGTATCGCAGCTCTGGTGTGGAGTGCGCGCCCCAATATGACACGTGCGCAACTGCAAACATGCCTTACCAATACTTCACAATATTATCCTTCGAAGAATGGCAGCCGCGGCTATGGAAATCTGAATGCCGGTTCCGCTGTAAACTATGCAGTGTCGAATTATTAAAACAAAATATTGATCAACTGAAAATGGCTGTCGGTCTGACAGCCATTTTTTATTTTCTCTCATTGAGCACTTTAACAAACAATGCTTCGTATGCTCCCGCTATCTTTTTCCAGTTGTATTCACGACGGATCTTTTCCATCTGCGCAGCAATGTATTCGTTGCGTTTTGCTTCGAGTTGTGGAGTGTTGGTGAGCAAAGCGGAAACTTCCTGCGGATTCCTGAAATAAAATGCGTGTTCGCCGAGTACGTCGCGGTTGAAGAGGTTGTTGTGAGAGAGGATATACGCACCGGAGGCCATCGCTTCGAGCAGGCTGGGATTGGTACCGCCCACAGAATGTCCGTGAAAATAATAGCGCCCGTACCAGCGGATATTGTTCAGGTGATTCAGGTTGTAAATGCCTCCCATGAACCGGATACCGGGGTGATCTTTGTATTTATTCTTCAGAAATTCACCGTACGGTGTCTGGTGTTTTCCGATGACCAGAAATGGTTTTTGTACACCTGAAAGAACGATACCATCGAGAATCGTTTCGATATTGTTTTCTTTTTCGAGACGCGCAATCAGGAGATCATATTCACCGGGAGCGATGTTATATTGCTGAAGGATGTTGGCGTCCGGCTGATCAAAAATCTCTGCACCATAAGCGATGAAGGTAGAGTCTTTACCGTATTCGCGTAACAGATAATTGCGGATCTCTCCGTTGTCACTCACCAGATGATCCGAGTATTTAGCTCCGAGTGATTCAAACCATTTCGCGAGTTTCTTTACGGCAGCATTCCACTTATCACGCTTCCACTCGAGGCCATCCATGTTGGTCACCAGGATACTCTTGCCTTTTCTCAGAAAGGGAAAGAACACCGAAGCCGTGGTATATCCCAGTACGAGCAGAATATCGCATTTTTCTTTCAGCGCATGTTTCATGCAGCCGTAGTCGTAGATGAAATTACCGGCAGTACCGATTTTCTTTTCGGGATTACCGATCTTCACAATGCGTACACCGTGATAATCGGGTTGATTGTATTCGTGGTAATCGGGATTGTAAACGGTGACTTGGTGTCCGGCTTTCACCAGCAATACGGCAAGATTCTCTGCACATTGCTCAAAGCCTCCGTAGTTATTGGGAATTCCTCTCGATCCGGTGATGGCGATACGCATAATCTCTCTTTGCTGTTCAGGATTTGAAGGCATCCCAGCCTTGTGCTTTTAATTCGTGAACATTATTCTGCCGGTCAACAAAACGATAACCGGCTTCCGGCTCTGCCATATGACCAATCACTGTGATCTCGCCGCGGTCTTTTACTTTTTCATATTCGCTCAGTGGAATCGTAAACAGCAGTTCATAATCTTCGCCGCCGTTGAGTGCTGCAATGGTGGGATCGATGCCGAATTCCATGCCCAGCTCGCGGGTGAGATGATCAACCGGCAATTTTTCTTCGTACAGCTGACAACCGGTATTGGATTGTTTGCAGAGATGGATCACCTCCGAAGCAACACCATCGGATACATCAATCATCGACGTGGGTTTGATATACCAGGTTTCAAAACGCTGGATGATATCGAGACGGGCTTCCGGTTTTAACTGACGCTCGAGGAGATAGTCATACCCCTGAAGATCGGGTTGCACGTTGGGGTTCTCCAGAAAAACCTGCTTCTCTCTGTTGAGTAATTGCAGTCCCATATAGGCAGCGCCCACATCTCCTGTTAAACAAATCAGGTCGTTGGGTTTCGCGCCGTTGCGATACACGAGGTCTTCGTCGTTTGCAGCGCCAATGGCGGTAATGCTGATCGTTAGTCCATGCGGCGACGAACAGGTATCTCCACCCACCAGATCTACACCATAGCGTTCGCAGGCCAGCAACATACCGGCCGTGAGTTCTTCCACTGCCTCCAGCGAAAAACGATTCGACATAGCCAATGCACAAACGATTTGTTTCGGCTGGGCATTCATCGCGCAGATATCGCTGATGTTTACCACCACTGCTTTATAGCCGAGATGTTTCAGCGGGGTAAAAGTCAGATCAAAATGGACACCTTCTACCAGCATATCCGTGGTGACCACGGTGCGTACGCGTCCGTTATCAATAACGGCAGCATCGTCGCCGATCCCTTTTAATGAACCGGGATTCGTCAACACTACGTTTTTACTGATATGGTCGATCAGACCAAACTCACCCAGCTGATTCAGTTCTGTACGGTTATTCTTGTTCTCAAACATCGGCGCAAAGGTAGGGAAACGGGTGCATTGAGGGCCCGCTCTCTGCCTCCGGCCGATGTTTAAAAGGTTTAATTGTTATGTCGCCTTCGGCGACTTGTTAAAATGTTGGAGAGAAATAGTTGGTTTCTGATCTATAATCCTGTTCATGTCCGGTCGCGCGATTACTCTCGCAAGACCTCACCTCTTGTAATAGGGCCTCACCCCCAACCCCTCTCCAGAGGAGAGGGGGGCTGATTGAGTGGTTCATCGACTACAATATTTGTCTATTCTTTCATGCCGATGATCATAACTCCCCTCTCCAGAGGAGAGGGGTTGGGGGTGAGGTCTTTCAAACGCATGCCTCTCTCCCTAATCCCTTCATTTACAACCATTACACCTCAATTTATCAACGCCTGTTCCTAACTCTTAACAATTTCAAAACAATTAATTTACTTTCGCAATCTCAATTCCTACCTATGTCATCCCTCGGATTCCTCAAGTATTTCGTTCCTCAGGATCGTAAATTCTTCCCACTCTTCGATAAAGCAGTTACCAATCTGCATGAGTGCGGACAGGCTATGTATCAACTGGTTACGTGCGAGCCGGAAGAACGTCACCGCTGGTTCCGGAAAATTGAGCAACTGGAACACGTGGGAGATGAAATTACCCATGAAATTTTCCTTGAGCTTGGACGGAATTTTATAACTCCTTTTGATCGAGAGGATATCCATCGTTTGGTTACGTCATTTGATGATGTGGTCGATTTCATTCACGGTTCTTCCAAACGGATGGAGCTGTACAAAATGGAAAATTACGACAACGATATGATTAAGCTTTGCGAATTATTACAGCAAAGTACCCAGGAACTGAAGTCGGCTGTACTGGAGTTGAAGAATATGCGCAAGATGCGTGATATCACTGCTTCACTGGTGCGTATCAACAGCATCGAGAATCATGCAGATGATATTTTTGATCATGCAGTAGCCGGACTCTTCGCAAATGAAAAAGATGCGGTGCAGATCATCATGCGTAAAGAGATTCTCCACGGACTCGAAACAGCAACCGACAAATGCGAGGATGCAGCAAACGTAATTGAGTCGATCATCATTAAAATGGCCTAAGGCACGTTATGGATCAGTTGCTCATCATTGTCATCGTTCTGGCCCTGGTTTTTGATTTCATCAATGGCTTCCACGATGCAGCCAACTCCATTGCAACCGTTGTTTCTACTCAGGTTTTGAGTCCGCTCGCTGCCGTAGTATGGGCCGCGATTTTTAACTTCATTGCTTACTGGATCTTCGAATTGAAAGTGGCAGATACGGTTGCGAAAACAGTGCGACCGGAAAATATTACCACTACGGTTGTACTTGCCGGACTCATCGCCGCGATCATCTGGAACCTGCTCACCTGGTGGTGGGGAATTCCTTCCAGTTCATCGCATACACTGATCGGTGGTTTTGCCGGAGCCGGTATCGCGCACGCGGGAGGGTTCGACGCGATTCAGTACGATAAAGTAATGCCGACGGTTTATTTCATCGTGCTTGCCCCGGTGCTGGGTATGCTGATGTCGTATATCATCTCTGTAATCACCTTGCACATTTGCAAACGGGCCAATCCTTCCAAAGTAGATCGCATTTTCCGGCGACTGCAATTGGTGTCATCAGCTGCTTATTCGCTGGGTCACGGTGGTAACGATGCACAAAAAGTAATGGGTATCATCGCTGCTGCTATGATGGCGCATGGTGCTATCGGAGATATGCACGAATTGCCGGGCTGGGTGCCGCTGGCCTGTTATACTTCTATCGCTGCCGGAACCATGATTGGCGGATGGAAGATTGTTAAAACGATGGGACAGAAAGTTACCAAGCTGACACCTTTTGAAGGTTTCAGTGCGGAAACAGCCGGTGCATTAACACTCTTCGGTACACAGCATTTTAAAATTCCCGTAAGTACTACGCATACCATCACCGGATCGATCATTGGCGTAGGATTAACGAAGCGGATTTCTGCAGTACGCTGGGGTGTTACCTTGCAGCTGATCTGGGCATGGATATTAACGATTCCGGTATCAGCTGCGCTGGCCGGATTTTTCCTCTACGTGCTGGAGTCGTTTATGAAATAACAGCGGTGCTGCGTTGATCTTATTTCTGAATTTCCCGCATTGAACGGTGATTCATTTCTGCTTATTGTGCAGATGAAACTATTTGCATCTTCTCCATAGGCGAACGCAATATTTGACGGGGTGATTTTGTTTTTCAGAAAAATCACCACCTCATGTTACCTGTTTCTCTTCCCTACAAACTGGCTTACACGGTACCATTTCTTTTTTTGTCCTGTACCTTGTCCGCTCAATTGAATCCTGTTGATCCTTCGGTCACCAGATTGATGTTGCAGTTGAAAGGCGATGAGCTGGAAGAAACAGCTGTGAAGAGCATCTTTCAGCAGCATAATCAAATGTTCGCCTCGGGAGATGTATATCTGTATGCTCTTGTTGCTGCCGAAGATCTGGAGAATACGCAGCCTGCCTTGCGCCGGATGGCAAAGGTGCGCATTCAGTTAATGGAGAATGGGATTCCCGATTCGTCGATTCTTTTTAATCTGGTGAATGTGAAAGATGGTCGTAATCCCCTGCAGTTACAGCGAAATACTGTCTTGCTTTGTTATCAGTTACCGGAAAATTATAATAAAGATTTTCTTCCCCGCTCTGCCGATGCACTTTGTAATAAAGATACTACGTTGCGTTGGATGAATGGATTGATGTTGCAGTATGCTTTATGTGATTATTTGGGTATAGAGACGATGCCGGTGATTGAGATGAACAGCAGTGTTCTTGATAAAGAGATGGCAGGCAACAATGCAGCGCTCTCGGGAGGAACGCAACAGTTGTTGTATCGGTTCCTGTATACAGCGAATGTTCCCGGTATTTGCAGGGATCAGATGTTGTTTGCTGTGTCAGCAAATACCATGATACAGCAGCTGATGATGGAGTGGTATGATGATACGCTTGGGCGTTGGATTCCGGAAACCAGGATCGCTCTGCAGAAAAATGCATCCGGTACCTTCTGCAAGGTGACACCCACCCGGCAGGGACTTGGACGTTTGTCGCTGCGAAAATCAACTGGTAATAGCAAACTGTATATCGCTGCTCCCGAAGGTATGGCCTTCAGGGAGGCTAAGCTGAAAAACGGAAATGCATCGGTGTACAAAGGTGTATTTCTGAATGGTGGTACTGCTGTTTTCTTCTTACTCCCGGAAGCGTACGAGCAGATGGAAGGATCGTTTACACTGGTGCACTACGATGGACGTGTATTGTATGCTGCCCCGGGGAAGATGGAGAAATTGCTGGGAAAGAAATTTTCGATTCCTGATAAATACAGAAAGCCGGTGCTGGTGGACGGACAAAAGGTCAGTTTGCCGGAAGATGGATTTCGCTTTGATGGAGAAATGGACGGAGTTCGTACCGTGAATGTTGTTAACGACTAAATCAATTGCCATGAAAAAATATCTCTTGATGCTGAGTACGGCCATTGTAGTGATGGTCGCCACGGCGCACGAAAAGGAGGATGCCGTTGAATTGAGAGCCGTACGTTTGACGGATTCGGCGTTGGCGTTTACGAGTCAACTGAAGGATGGTAAATTCATCGCTGCACTGGCGGTTACAGAGGTCAGGATTTTTTCGAAGAGATGTCTTCCCGCACCGGTGGCGATTACGTTCAATGTTTCACCGCAGGAAACGAAGGAAGTGCTGTGGTGTAAATGGGATCCTGTGAAGCAGGTGTGGGAACTGCTCGACAAACCAAAGCCGGTGAAAGATCAGAACGGCCATTTCACCTTGAAGGAACAGGTGACGTGTCCCGGATATTATGGCTACTTCATCCGTCCGCAGGGAATACCCAAAGGTATCAGAGTCAGAGTGCCATCACGCTATCGGATCAACTGGCTGTTTCTGGAACAAGACTACCCAATGGCATTCAGATCATCCGTGCAACCCCGGACACCGGAACGGGAATGTGTACTAACGGTAGGGGATATCCGTTTTGATACGGTAGTGCGGATGCAGGTTACGGATAAGTCAGGTGAGGTTCATACAATGGAACGTGTGCTGGCCGGACGTTTTCTCGATTTTATGGAAGAACCGGATGCCGCCGGATACCGGGTGATGGAGATTCCCGCCAGTGCATTAGAACAATCGGGTCAACCTTTAACGATAAAAACCAACTAAAATGAAAAAGCAAATCATCGTATCCATGATGTTACTCCTGCCGGTGCTGTCAAGAGCAGGAATTGTACCTCTGGAATCTGCACTTGCAACGGGTACAGTAAAATATGAAGTGCAGTACATACCGAAAGACGAGCGCTGCATGGCGCTGACACTCGCCAACACCTCCGGCGAACCGGTGGACGTGCAAGTGGAAACAGGGCGTATTTTTCCTGCCTTGTCAAATGATGTGCAGCCATTTGTAGTTACACGGATGGCGGTAGTTCATCTCGGCTCAAAAGAGCAGAAACAGGTCTGGATGCATGCGCGTTGTGGAAACAGCGGCGCCGCCGGACCCGATAGAAAAACAAAATTCAAAGGTACGATGATGGGCGCTCCTGAAATGGTTGCTACACTCGAAATGCTCAACGCACAACGGATCACGGACGAACATTTATACCAAACCATCGTTTGGCATTATACCAACGGACATGCTGTATCAACAGTGTATGCTCCCGGCGTTCATCCGGTTATCTTAAACAATCTGCGTGCAGAACTCAGCCGGCACGAAACCGTCCCCAGCAACTGGTATATATCCAGCTACAAGCCGGCTGCAGGAGGAAATGATATGGAATTCTCCGGACAGCTGGAATCCATTCAGGCCACATTGCCAATGAAAACACAGGAAGGAGAAAATATTTGTATTGTGCTGAAAGACGAAGACGGGAATATTGCTGCAATCCTCGGTTATTACATTAACGTTCCCGCCGGGGAGAACGACTACACCATCCGGATTCCGGGCGATGGATTGGCGAAAGGAAGATATACGGTGCAAGCCCTCAGCAAATCACAACGTCTGATACTGGAACGGGAGCTGGTCATTTAACTTTTACTGCCCGGGCGGAATTCAATTCTGTCCGGGCAATTTTTACCGCTGATGTGTTATGAATTTTATGATGATGTTATGTTAAATATAAAATCATTCGCCTACGGCGGAGAGTTTTAAAAGTTATAAGTGTTATAAATGTTATAAGTGTTATAAATGTTAAAGTGTTAAATGGTTAAAATGTTTTAAGTGTTATGAAGATTTCCCTGCGCCCGTTGCGAAACCGCTGCGTTCGTTGCGTTTAAGTAAAAATGCAACGTCAGTCAGAATTTCATCGTCTTAAACGACAACGTCTCCCGATCCGTGACCAGATTGACAACATAAACCCCACTTGACAACTGATTCATATAAATCTCGGTAGTATAATACCCTCCCGCCACCACCTCCGCCGGTTTTTCGAAAACAACTCTTCCTTCCATATCAAACAACCGCAGCACACCATTCCTTCCCTTCAACTGTGCAGCATTCACATGAATCATGTTCCATTCGTGATTATACCATGATTGTAGCCACGATGCTTCCGGTGTTGGGTTTGGGGTGAGGCCCACAGTTAACGTATCACACGGACTCCCTACCCATGCACCTAACTCGTAATCCGGGTTGTTGGGGAGGCCGTAGTAGGTGCGGGCACCGCCGAGGGAAAAACTGAAGGGTTGAAAATCGCAGGCGAGACCGAGAGAATCGGGTTGGTTGATGACAGAGAGGTTTTCGTTGATATAATTCCAGCAGGTGAATGGATATGGAAAACCGGAACCCGGGCCGGCATAAGCACAACTGATGTAAATTTTACCATCCGGCGCTAACTCCATGCCACCAGGGGTTGCTTCAATGGGAAATGTGTCAAGCAGAATTCTTGAGTTAGGAATGTTAGCAGCAGTCAAATCAAACTGATAAATTTTGCTGTTTAGATTATAAATATCTTGTGCAGAAGTTACATACAATTTACTACCATCAATTGAAAATATTGCATCCATATAAAGTTTGAAAAGACTTCCTGGAGGTGCGAATTGTTCAATTACTGTTTCATTTGAAATTAAACCGGCACATCGGTCAAAATCAAATACCGCAAGGTAACTTCCAAGTCCTGCCAAAACAAATTTATCACCCGAATCATTAAAACTTAAATCACCACCATTGTCAAAATGCGGAGTACCTACAAATTGAACTGGTTGTGGATGTATTCCCACCGAATCTACCAGATACACCCAGAATTCATTGTTCTTTACATACCCTGGCGCATAGGTCCACCTGCGTGTTACCAGCCACCAGTCCTTTCCATTGCCATGGCGTACTGCGGCCAGCATATCCTGCACGGGATGTGTTTCAAATCGGAAATTCTTTTGTACCACCTGGCCTAAACCTCCCTGCAATTTCATATCCACAATGTTTACCCATAAGCCCGTATCGGGATACGTCACTCCGGCAACAAACACATAAAAGGTGCTATCCGTAACCGACTTTGGGAGAATGAGCATGTCGTGGTACCATTCAGCTCCAACTAAGGTGTCACCATTAAATAACTTTTGATGTAGTTTATTAAAAAGTTTACCCTCCTTCAATTGACCTGTATTCGAATTGGTAGAGTTACTTGATGAACCGTAGAATATTAAATCACTTTGATTGTCAGAAATACAAGCAGTTCCTCGGAAAAAACCGCTACCTCCTTTAAAGTAATTTATTCCACTATAGAAATTAATTCCAGCACTATCACCAAACACCCAATTATTATTTCTGAATTGAGCATATGTGTCCAACTGATAAATCAATATCAGTATTAACAAACAGAGGGGCCTTCGCTTTATCATGTCTATTTCAACTTGATAAATTTCAAACTATACTGCTTGTCGTTTTCAGGAACGACAATGATTGTATAGGCTCCCGGTGCCAATGCAGTAATATCAATGGGTTCAGCATTTCGTTCACCGGTTTTTACTTTACTTCCCACCACATCATATATAGTGTAGATAAATGATGCAGTATTATTTGTAGTCAGTATCAGGAAATCCTTTGCCGGAATGGGATGTAGTGTATAGGTATAATTTTCAATCGTTGGTTTTTTCATCAAACGACTGCCACCACTACCAGCATCTTCAACCTCTACCTGAAGCATAGCACGGGCTAATTTTGTGGCGAGGCCTCCATTTAGTGAATTAACGTATGCGATTTCGGGAATGTTTGATTTAGTCAACTGATTAGAATTAATACCTGGAAATTATTTCATCACTTTATACGACAAGGCATCTTTTTCAGTCACTAAATTAACCAAATAAACGCCACTCACCATCTCATTCATATATCTCCGTCGTTTAATACCCTCCTGCCACCACCTCCGCCGGTTTTTCGAAAACGATTCTGCCTTCGATATCAAGTAACCGCAGCATCCCTTTCTTTCCTTTCAACTCCGCGGCGTTCACGTGAATCATTCTTCATTCTTGGGCATACCAAGGGGGCTTTGCCCCCAAACCCCCAGTCACTTTTTCTCTTGATAGAAAAAGTAACCAAAAAGATCAAGGCCTGCAACACGCCCTTTCCGCTAACGCGGAATTTTTTTCGCTCGTTTCCGGCAGGACGTCGGGTGATCATCGCAAAACCTTGCGATGCTTCCCTCCGTCTTATCTGCCTTCAACTACGCTTCAAAAACCGGGGGTGTTGAGGGCCGTTTTTTTCTCTGGCCTCATTAGCTAAAACAACCCTGTAGGTTTTGTTTCTATTGGGTGTTTGATCGCAAAATTAAAAAAAAATGACCCATTGATTGGGCAATTCTGAATTCTGCATCCTGAATTCTGAATTCAACTAGAATTTACTAGTCTTAAACGACAACGTCTCTCTATCCGTAACCAGGTTGACAACATAAACCCCATCCGAAATTTCATTCATATAAATCTCCGTCGTATAGTACCCTCCCGCCACCACGTCCGCCGGTTTTTCGAAAA